>Ga0316206_1000041_pt1 | contig 287668 bp, 277 predicted proteins | sample 6monthpyrite_MG_FD_204942 | JGI IMG/M metagenome (GOLD analysis project Ga0316206, IMG submission 204942) | Microbial mat bacterial communities from mineral coupon in-situ incubated in ocean water Damariscotta River, Maine, United States -... | ecosystem: Environmental > Aquatic > Marine >...
ATTCCTCATCATCGACCTGGTCGACCTTGTTGAGGAAAACCACCATCGCCGGAACGCCAACCTGTTTGGCCAGCAGAATGTGCTCGCGCGTCTGGGGCATCGGGCCATCGGCAGCCGAGCACACCAGGATCGCGCCATCCATCTGCGCCGCGCCGGTGATCATGTTCTTCACATAATCGGCGTGGCCAGGGCAATCAACGTGGGCGTAGTGACGGTTGGCCGTCTCATACTCGACGTGCGCCGTCGAGATCGTGATCCCGCGTGCTTTTTCTTCCGGCGCGCTATCGATCTCGGCATAGCTCTTCGCTGTGCCGCCGCTGGCTTCCGCCAGAACCATCGTAATCGCTGCCGTCAGCGTCGTCTTGCCGTGATCAACGTGACCAATGGTCCCGATGTTCGCGTGCGGCTTGTTGCGCTGAAACTTTTCCTTCGCCATGGTCTAGCTCCGAAATCTCTCGTTCGTTTTCAATAGGTATTGAAGTACGGCCTTATGCCGACTTCGCGATAACTTCCTGCTCGACCGCTTTTGGCACGGCCTCGTAGTGGTCGAACTGCATGGTAAACTGGGCACGTCCCTGGGTCGCAGAGCGCAGATTGCTCACATAACCAAACATATTGGCCAGTGGCACCATTGCGTTCACGACAGTGGCATTGCCCCGCATCTCCTGGCCGGAAATCTGGCCGCGACGCGAATTCAAATCACCGATCACGCCGCCGGTGTATTCGTCCGGCGTCACGACTTCAACCTTCATGATCGGCTCAAGCAGCTTTGGTGCGCAGTGCTGCTTGGCTTCGCGGAAAGCGGCGCGAGCCGCGATCTCGAATGCAAGCACGCTGGAGTCGACGTCGTGGAATGCGCCATCGATCAGATTGGCGTGAACATCGATCACCGGGAAGCCGGCGATCAGGCCGTTATCCATCACGGACTTCAGACCCTTTTCCACGCCCGGGATGTATTCCCGTGGAACCGAACCGCCAACGACCTTGGATTCGAACACGAAGCCCGAACCCGGCTCACCCGGCGAGAATTCAATCTTGACGCGGGCAAACTGGCCCGAACCACCCGACTGTTTCTTGTGGGTGTAGTCGACGAGGCCGGCCTTGCCGAGCGCTTCGCGATAGGCAACCTGCGGCGCGCCGATATTGGCTTCAACCTTGTATTCACGACGCATGCGATCGACCAGAATGTCGAGGTGAAGCTCACCCATGCCGGCAATGATGGTCTGGCCGGAGTCGAGGTCGGTCTTCATGCGGAAGGATGGATCTTCGGCGGCCAGACGCTGCAGCGCAATGCCGAGCTTTTCCTGGTCAGCCTTGGATTTCGGCTCGATCGCGAGCTCGATCACCGGCTCAGGGAAAATCATGCGCTCGAGGATGACCGGATTGGCGGGATCGCACAGCGTATCGCCGGTGGTCGTGTCCTTGAGGCCCGCAATGGCAACGATATCGCCGGCGAAACATTCCTTGATATCTTCACGCGAATTGGAGTGCATCTGCAACATGCGGCCGATGCGCTCTTTCTTTTCCTTGACCGTATTGAGCACGGTCGTTCCCGTTTCCAGGTGACCGGAATACAGGCGGCAGAAAGTCAGCGTTCCGACGAAAGGGTCATTCATGATCTTGAAGGCGAGCAGGGCCATCGGCTCGCTGTCCAACGGACGACGAACGATTTCCTTTTCGGTCTTCAGATCAATGCCGCGGATCGCAGGAATATCCAGCGGGCACGGCAGATAGTCGACAACAGCGTCAAGCAGGGGCTGAACGCCCTTGTTCTTAAAGGCCGTGCCACACAGAACCGGATGGAAGGCGAGTGAAATCGTACCCTTGCGGATCAGCGCCTTCATCGTTTCGATGGAGGGCTCTTCGCCTTCGAGATAAGCTTCCATGGCGGCCTCATCGAGATCGACAATGGTCTCGATCATCTTGATGCGCCAGGCTTGGGCCTTTTCGACCATGTCGGCAGGAATTTCTTCCTCATGGAAAGCAGCGCCGAGGCCCTCTTCTTCCCAGATGATCGCCTTCATGGTCAGCAGGTCGATCAGACCCTTGTATTCGTTCTCGGCACCGATCGGCAGCTGGATGGCCAGCGGCACACAGGCCAAGCGCTCTTCGATCATCTCGATCGAGCGATAGAAATCAGCACCCAGCTTGTCCATCTTGTTGATGAAGAACATGCGCGGCACTTTGTATTTGTCGGCCTGACGCCAGACAGTCTCGGTCTGCGGCTCGACACCGGCATTGGCATCCAGCAGCGCGACCGCACCATCGAGCACACGCAGCGAACGCTCGACTTCAATCGTGAAGTCGACGTGGCCAGGCGTGTCGATGATGTTCAGACGCTTGCCGGCCCAGAAACAGGTCGTCGCAGCAGAGGTGATCGTGATGCCACGTTCCTGCTCCTGCTCCATCCAATCCATCGTGGCAGCCCCATCATGGACTTCCCCGATTTTGTGGGATTTGCCGGTGTAATAGAGGACCCGCTCAGTCGTCGTCGTCTTCCCGGCATCAATGTGAGCCATGATGCCGAAATTGCGGTAGTCCTCGATCGTGTATTCGCGGGCCATTTCTGGAGTCCTTGGGTCAGGTCGATATGTGCTGGATTACCAGCGGTAGTGCGAGAATGCGCGGTTGGCTTCCGCCATCCGGTGCGTATCTTCACGCTTCTTGACGGCGGTTCCGCGATTGGCGGAGGCATCCATCATTTCAGCGGCAAGACGCTCACGCATCGTATGCTCATTGCGGCCGCGAGCAGCAGTCGTCAGCCAACGAATGGCCAACGCCTTCTTGCGCTCCTGACGCACTTCAACCGGGACCTGGTAGGTCGCGCCACCAACACGGCGAGAGCGAACCTCAACTTCCGGTGCAACATTCTCAAGGGCTTCATGGAAGACCTTGATCGGTTCGCGCTTCAGCTTTCCCTCGACGATTTCGAGAGCGCCGTAGACGATCCGCTCGGCGACGGATTTTTTGCCGTCGAGCATGATGTAGTTCATAAATTTCGTGAGATCACGATCCCCGAATTTCGGGTCCGGATTGATTTCACGTTTTTCTGCGCGGTGACGACGAGACATGGACGCCTCTCCTACTTAGGACGCTTGGCGCCGTATTTGGAACGGCGTTGCTTGCGATCCTTGACGCCCTGGGTATCCAGAACGCCGCGAAGTATGTGATAGCGAACGCCGGGAAGATCCTTGACGCGACCGCCGCGAATGAGGACCACCGAGTGTTCCTGAAGATTATGCCCCTCGCCCGGGATATAGCTCACAACTTCATGACCATTGGTCAAACGCACCTTCGCGACCTTCCGCAAAGCCGAGTTCGGCTTCTTTGGGGTCGTCGTATAGACACGCGTGCAAACACCGCGACGCTGAGGGCAAGCCTGAAGAGCCGGCACCTTATTGCGCTTGGGCTTGTCCTTCCGCGGCTTGCGTATGAGCTGGTTGATTGTGGGCATCCCGCTCGTTTCCGTTTCTGATCTCAAGAAGCACGTCCCGCAAAACCCGAGGGTCTTGCCGGACGCAAACAAAGACCCCGACGTCCGGGCTAAAGCCCGCACGGCGGCGTCAGGGGTTTTACGTTACCGTGGATGACGTCTAACCGCGTGGGTTACAGCTCATCCTCAAAACGAGGCCGGAAACTACGCACGCGACTCGGATACGTCAAGCGCTGGTTCACACTTTTTGTGATCCCTGCACGGTAGACCGGCAGTAACAAAAAAGGGCCGCCGAAAATTCGGCGACCCTTTCAGCATTCCAGAGGTTCGAAAACCTAGCCTGCATTGGTCTCGGCGCTTGATGCGGCGGCATTCTCAGCCGCAGCTGCCTCGGCGATTTCACTTGGCAGCCCTTCGGATTCAACAGCAGTCTGGCGTTCAGCGAGCATGACATCGTCACGCGCGTCGGCGACCCGCTGATACAGGCGCATCATTGCGCCGGTGCCGGCAGGAATCAGACGTCCGACAATGACGTTCTCCTTCAAGCCCTCCAGGGTGTCTTCCTTGCCCTGTACAGCCGCCTCAGTGAGCACCCTTGTGGTCTCCTGGAAGGAGGCCGCAGAGATGAAGGAGCGCGTCTGGAGGGACGCCTTGGTGATGCCCAGCAGGACCGGGTCGCCAATGGCAATACGCTTGCCCTCGGCCTCGAGACGTTCGTTGTTCTCGATGAACTCGATCTTGTCGACCTGCTCGGCCGCCAGATAGGTGCTGTCGCCGGGATCCTTGACTTCGATCTTCTGCAGCATCTGCCGGACAATGACCTCGATGTGCTTGTCATTAATCGGCACGCCCTGCAGGCGATAGACTTCCTGGATCTCGTCGATCAGATATTCGGCCAGGGCGGAGACGCCCAGGATGGCGAGAATATCATGCGGCGCCGGGTGACCGTCGAGCAGATATTCGCCTTTCTGGATGAAGTCGTTTTCCTGCACCGTGAGGTGTTTGCCCTTCGGCACCAGGTATTCGACCTTCTCCGCATCATCGCCCTCAGGAATGATGGCGATGCGGCGCTTATTCTTGTAGTCGCGACCAAACTCGACGCGTCCGCTGATTTCCGCGATGACCGCGTGATCCTTTGGACGGCGGGCTTCGAACAACTCGGCAACCCGCGGCAGACCGCCGGTAATGTCGCGCGTCTTGGCACCTTCGGTCGGGATCCGGGCGACGATATCACCCGGGCGGACCGTATCGCCGGAATTGACCGAGAGAATGGCGCCAACGGCGAGCATATAGCTGGCCATGGAGCCGGTGGGCAGCTGAATTGGCTCGCCCTTCTCGTCCTGGATGACGATGGCAGGCTGCAAGGCATTCGCCTTGGCGCTGCCGCGCCAGTCGATGATAACCTTGGAGGCGATACCGGTAGCTTCGTCAGTTTCTTCCTTGACCGAAACACCTTCGGCAATGTCGACGAGGCGAACCGTGCCGCCAACTTCCGACACGATCGGTGCGGTATACGGATCCCATTCGGCGAGGCGCTGGCCACGATCAGCCTTGTCGCCCTCCTTGACCTTCAGCTTGGTGCCGTAGGTCAGCTTGTAGGATTCGCGTTCCTTGCCTTCTGTATCGGCGATCGCGACCTGCATATTGCGGCTCATGACGATCAGATCGCCTTCCGCATTGGCCACGATTGCCGGGTTCTTGAACACAACCTTGCCCGGGTGAGTCGCTTCGATGAAGGACTGCTCGGAGACCTGCGCGGTACCACCAATGTGGAAGGTCCGCATGGTCAGCTGGGTTCCCGGCTCACCAATCGACTGCGCCGCGATGACGCCGACGGCCTCACCGATATTGACGCGCGTACCGCGTGCCAGATCTCGGCCATAACAGGTTGCGCAGACACCGACCCGGGTTTCGCAGGTCAGCGGCGAACGCGCGAACACGCTCTGAACGCCGGCCGTGTCGATCTCGACCGCAAGGTCTTCGTCAACATAGCTGTCCGCCGGACAGATGGTGTCACCGGTCACCGGATGGATGATCGCCTCGGCCGTGGTGCGGCCGAGAATGCGCTGCTCGAGCGAAACAACGATATCGCCGCCATCGACAACCGCATCGATCTGGAAGCCTTGCGATGTGCCGCAATCATCTTCCGTGACGATACAATCCTGGGCGACGTCGACGAGACGGCGGGTCAGATAGCCCGAGTTCGCGGTCTTCAGCGCCGTATCGGCCAGACCCTTACGGGCACCGTGAGTCGAGTTGAAGTATTCAAGGACGGTCAGACCTTCCTTGAAGTTCGAGATGATCGGCGTTTCGATGATCTCGCCCGACGGCTTGGCCATCAGGCCGCGCATGCCGGCGAGCTGTTTCATCTGGTTCTTCGAACCACGCGCGCCGGAGTGGGCCATCATGTAGACTGAATTGACTTCCGATGTACGACCGTCTTCCCCGACATAGGTCTTGGAGATTTCGTCCATCATCGCATCGGCAACCGCGTCGGTGCACTTGGCCCAGGCATCGACGACCTTGTTGTACTTCTCACCCTTGGTGATCAGACCGTCGACATATTGCTGCTCGTAATCGGAGACCAGCTTGCGGGTATTGCCGACCAGCACGGCCTTGGCGTCGGGGACGAGCATGTCGTCCTTGCCGAAGGAGATGCCGGCGCGCGCTGCTTCCTTGAAGCCGAGCGCCATGATCTGGTCGCAGAAAATGACCGTCGCCTTCTGGCCGCAGTGGCGATAGACGTGGTCGATCAGCGCGCCAATGGCCTTCTTGGTGAGGATCTCACCGAGCAGGTCGGGCTGCATTTTCTCGTGCTTGGGCAGAAGATCGATGACCATTTTGCGGCCCGGCGTGGTTTCAATCACGCGGGTCACTTCATTGCCCTCGGCATCAATGCCTTCCCAGCGCGCCTTGACCTTGGAATGCAGGGTCACATAGCCGGCATCCAGCGCCGCTTCCATTTCGGCGCGGGTGGCGAAGGCCATGCCCTCACCCGGCTCGGCATCATTGGCGATCGACAGATAATACAGACCCAGGACGATATCCTGTGACGGCACGATGATCGGCTTGCCATTGGCGGGCGAGAGGATGTTGTTGGTCGACATCATCAGCGTGCGCGCTTCCAGCTGGGCTTCCAGCGAGAGCGGGACGTGCACGGCCATCTGGTCGCCGTCGAAGTCAGCATTGAACGCCGCGCAGACCAGCGGGTGAAGCTGGATGGCCTTGCCCTCGATCAGCTTGGGTTCAAACGCCTGAATCCCCAGACGGTGCAGGGTCGGCGCACGATTGAGCATGACCGGGTGTTCGCGAATGACCTCGTCGAGCACGTCCCAGACTTCGGGACGTTCTTTCTCGACCAGCTTTTTCGATTGCTTGACCGTGCCGGACAGACCCTTGGCGTCGAGACGCGCATAGATGAAGGGCTTGAACAGCTCGAGCGCCATTTTCTTCGGCAGACCACACTGGTGCAGCTTCAGATCCGGACCAACCACGATGACCGAACGGCCGGAATAGTCGACGCGCTTGCCGAGCAGATTCTGGCGGAAACGGCCCTGCTTGCCCTTCAGCATGTCGGACAGCGATTTCAGCGGACGCTTGTTGGCACCGGTGATGACGCGGCCACGACGGCCATTATCGAACAGGGCGTCGACGGATTCCTGCAGCATCCGCTTTTCATTGCGGATGATAATGTCCGGCGCGCGCAGCTCAATCAGGCGCTTCAGGCGATTATTACGGTTGATGACGCGGCGATAGAGATCGTTCAGATCGGAGGTCGCGAAGCGGCCGCCATCCAGCGGCACCAGCGGACGCAGCTCCGGCGGAATTACCGGAATCACGGTCATGATCATCCACTCGGGACGATTGCCGGAGGTCATGAAGTTTTCCATCAGCTTGAGGCGTTTGGCGTACTTCTTGAGCTTCAGCTCCGAACCGGTTTCCTTCATGTCGACGCGAACTTTTTCGCATTCGGCAGCCAGGTCCATATTGATCAGGATTTCGCGCACGGCTTCAGCGCCGATGCCGGCGGTGAAGGCGTCTTCGCCATACTCGTCCTGGGCTTCCATATATTCTTCTTCGGAAAGAAGCTGGAAGGGCTGGAGCGGCGTCAGACCGGGCTCGATGACAACGTAATTCTCGAAGTAGAGAACCCGCTCGACATCCTTCAGGGCCATGTCGAGGATCATCGAGATCCGCGATGGCAGGGATTTCAGGAACCAGATATGCGCGACAGGTGCAGCCAGCTCGATATGGCCCATACGCTCGCGCCGAACGCGGGCCAGGGTCACTTCAACGCCGCACTTCTCGCAGACGATACCTTTGTACTTGATGCGCTTGTATTTGCCGCACAGGCATTCGTAATCCTTCACTGGCCCAAAGATGCGGGCGCAGAACAGGCCGTCGCGCTCCGGCTTGAAGGTCCGGTAATTGATGGTTTCCGGCTTTTTGACTTCGCCGAACGACCAGGAGTGAATTTTCTCCGGGCTGGCAAGCGCAATCCGGATCCGGTCGAAGGCTGGGCCTTCGGCTGCCGGATTAAAGATGTTCATGACATCATGGTTCATGTCGGCGTCTCCCAAAAGGGTAAACGGGACGGGCCCAAAGCCCGCCCCGCGTATAGATTGCAGCCTTAGCCGTTCTTCAGTTCGACGTTGAGGCCGAGCGAACGCATTTCCTTGACCAGCACGTTGAAGCTTTCCGGAATGCCGGCTTCAAAGGTGTCGTCGCCGCGGACGATGGCTTCATAGACCTTGGTCCGGCCTGCCACGTCATCCGACTTCACCGTCAGCATTTCCTGAAGCGTGTAAGCTGCGCCATAAGCTTCCAGTGCCCACACTTCCATCTCGCCGAAGCGCTGGCCGCCGAACTGTGCCTTGCCGCCCAGCGGTTGCTGGGTCACGAGGCTGTACGGCCCGATGGAACGGGCATGGATCTTGTCGTCCACCAGGTGGTGCAGTTTGAGCAGATGCTTGACACCGACCGTAACCTTGCGGCGGAACTGCTCGCCGGTGCGGCCGTCATGCAGCGTCACCTGACCGGACGGATCGAGACCCGCCTTGATCAGCATTTCCGTCACATCGGCTTCGCGGGCACCGTCAAAGACCGGGGTTGCGAAGGGAACGCCGAGTTTGAGATTCTGGCTCAGTTCGGCAATGCCCTCATCGGTCTCCGGCATGTCGGCATCTTCGCCATAGACACGCTTGAGCTCGACTTTGAGCGCTTCGATCTTGCCATCGCGCTTGTAAGCCTCATAGGCCTCGCCGATCTGGGCGCCGAGACCACGGCTGGCCCAGCCAAGGTGGGTTTCCAGGATCTGGCCGACATTCATCCGGCTTGGCACGCCAAGTGGATTGAGCACGATGTCGACGGCTTCGCCATTCTCAAGGAAGGGCATGTCCTCGATCGGGTTGATCTTGGAGATGACACCCTTATTGCCGTGACGGCCGGCCATTTTATCGCCGGGCTGAAGCTTGCGCTTCACCGCCACGAAGACCTTGACCATTTTCATCACGCCTGGCGGCATTTCATCGCCGCGTTGCAGCTTGTCGACCTTGTCCTCGAACCGGCGGTCCAGACGGGCGCGACTGTCATCGAACTGCTTTTGCAGCGCTTCGACTTCGGCCATTGCCTTTTCGTCGTCGAGACCGATACGCCACCACTGGGAGCGTGGAGTCTCGTCGAGGGATTCTTCGGTGACCTTGCCCTTGGGGAAACCGCGCGGTCCGGAGACCGAGTTATTGCCCAGAAGCACTTCACGGAAGCGTTGATAGATATTGCGCTCGAGGATGGTGAGCTCGTCATCGCGGTCAGTGCCGAGACGTTCGATTTCTTCACGCTCGATCGAGATCGCGCGCTCATCCTTGTCGACACCGTGACGGTTGAACACCCGCACTTCCACCACGGTGCCAGTGGCACCCGATGGCATGCGCAGGGAGGTGTCACGAACGTCAGACGCCTTTTCACCAAAGATGGCGCGCAGAAGCTTTTCTTCCGGCGTCATCGGGCTTTCGCCCTTCGGCGTCACCTTGCCGACGAGAATATCGCCAGCGGCAACTTCGGCACCAACGGCAACAATGCCGGCTTCGTCGAGATTGCGCAGGGCTTCCTCGCCGACATTGGGAATGTCACGCGTGATTTCTTCAGGCCCAAGCTTGGTATCGCGGGCTGCGACCTCAAACTCTTCGAGGTGGATCGAGGTAAAGACGTCGTCGCGCACAATGCGCTCGGAGATCAGGATCGAATCCTCGAAATTATAGCCATTCCACGGCATGAAGGCGACGACCACATTGCGGCCGAGCGCCAGTTCACCGAGATCCGTCGACGGACCGTCGGCAATGATGTCGCCGGTGATCACTTCATCGCCGACACGAACGATCGGGCGCTGATTGATACAGGTCGACTGGTTGGAACGCTGGAATTTGGACAGACGGTAGATATCGACGCCCGACTTGGCGGCATCGAGATCTTCGGTTGCCCGGATAACGATACGTGTCGCATCGACCTGCTCAACAACACCGGCACGGCGCGCCGCAACGGCGGCCCCGGAATCGCGAGCCACGATGGCTTCCATGCCGGTACCGACCAGCGGGGCTTCCGCCTTCACCAGTGGCACGGCCTGACGCTGCATGTTCGAACCCATCAGGGCGCGGTTGGCGTCATCGTTTTCGAGGAAGGGGATCAACGCCGCCGCCACCGAAACAACCTGTTTCGGCGAAACGTCGATGTAATTCACTTCATCGCGCGGAACCAGGGTCACATCACCGGCAACGCGGCAATTGACGAACTCATTGTCGAGTTCACCGGACTCGGTGACGTGGGCATTGGCCTGGGCAATCGCGTAACGGGATTCCTGCATCGCCGAGAGATAATCGACCTGATCCATCAGCTTGCCGTTTTCGACGCGGCGATACGGGCTCTCGATGAAGCCGTATTTATTGACGCGTGCAAAGGTCGACAGGGAGTTGATCAGACCGATATTCGGGCCTTCAGGCGTTTCAATCGGGCAGATCCGGCCATAATGGGTCGGGTGCACGTCGCGGACTTCGAAGCCAGCGCGTTCACGGGTCAGACCGCCAGGCCCAAGCGCCGAGAGACGACGCTTGTGCGTCACTTCGGACAGGGGATTGGTCTGGTCCATGAACTGGGACAGCTGCGAGGAGCCGAAGAATTCACGCACCGCCGCGGCAGCCGGTTTGGCATTGACGAGATCGTGCGGCATGACGGTCTCGATATCGACCGAAGACATGCGTTCCTTGATCGCGCGTTCCATGCGGAGCAGGCCGATGCGATACTGGTTTTCCATCAGCTCGCCGACAGAACGGACCCGGCGATTGCCGAGATTGTCGATATCGTCGATTTCGCCGCGCCCGTCGCGCAGACCAACCAGGGTCTTGAGCACGGCAAGAATGTCTTCCTTGCGCAGGGTGCGCATATCGTCCGGTGCATCGAGGTCGAGACGCATATTCATCTTGACCCGGCCAACGGCGGAAAGGTCGTAGCGCTCTGAATCAAAGAACAGACCCTGGAACATGGCTTCAGCGGTATCGGCCGTTGGCGGCTCGCCCGGGCGCATCACCCGGTAGATATCCACCAGCGCCTGCTCACGGCTGTCATTCTTGTCGACGGCCAGAGTGGTGCGCATGTAGGGGCCAATGCCCGTCGCGGGATCGATGTCGAGGATGTTGAGAGCCTTGACGCCGGTCGTCTTGAGGATTTCCAGCACTTCTTCGGTCAGCTCGTCACCGGCTTCGACGAAGATTTCGCCGGTATCCGTATTGACCATGTCCTCGGCAATATAGCTGCCCAGGATATCGGCATCGGAAACCAGAAGGAGCTCGAGCCCGTCTTCGGCCAGCTTGTTGGCTGCACGAGCGGAGATTTTCTTGCCGGCCTCGGCGATGACATCACCGGTCTTGGCGTCAACGAGATCACGCGCAGGCTTCGTGCCGCGCCATCTTTCCTTCACGTAAGGAACGGTCCAGCCCTTCTTCGTGCTCTTGTAGCTGATGGTCTGGTAGAAGGTGGAGAGGATCTCCTCCTTGTCCAGGCCGAGCGCGTAGAGCAAGGTCGTCGCCGGCAGTTTGCGGCGGCGGTCGAGGCGCATATGCACGACATCCTTGGCATCGAATTCAAAGTCGAGCCAGGATCCGCGATAGGGAATGATACGGGCGGCAAACAGGAATTTGCCAGAAGTGTGGGTCTTGCCGCGGTCATGATCGAAGAAGACGCCCGGCGAACGGTGCATCTGAGACACGATCACGCGCTCGGTGCCGTTGACGATGAAAGTGCCCTTGTCGGTCATGAGCGGAATATCGCCCATATAGACATCCTGCTCCTTGATGTCCTTGACCGAGCGGGCGCCGGTTTCTTCGTCCACATCAAACACGATGAGGCGCATTTTCACCTTCAGCGGCGCAGCATAGGTCATGTCGCGCTGTTGGCATTCTTCAGTATCGAACTTCGGCGTTTCGAATTCGTAGGACACGAAATCGAGCACGGCGCGATCGGCGAAATCCTTGACCGGGAAGACCGACTTGAAAACGGTCTGCAATCCGGTGTCCGGCCGCTCGCTGGCGCGCACGTCCTTCATCAGAAACTGCTCGTAGGAGCTTTTCTGAACTTCGATCAGATTCGGCATCGCAACGGTTTCCGGAATACGACCGAATGATTTGCGAATCCGCTTCTTGCCGGTGAACGATAGACCCATGTCGGTTCCCTTCGCAGACAGCACTGCGCATCTGATGCAGGGAAATCCCCGCGCCGTGCCGCTCCATGGCCCCGATTGTCACCGGGACCGGTTATGCGCTTCCCCCTGGAGCGACAGCAGGGGAGCGCCAATTCTCAAAGACGGGCTAACGGACGCGCAGGTTTACCCCACGCGCCCGAGAGCACCAGACTCTGTCACGCCGAAGCGTGACTATTTCAGCTCGACGGTCGCGCCGGCAGCTTCAAGCTTTGCTTTGATGTCGGCAGCTTCTGCCTTGCTCGCAGCTTCCTTGACGGCCTTCGGTGCGGCCTCAACGAGGTCCTTGGCTTCTTTCAGGCCGAGACCTGTGATCGCGCGGACTTCCTTGATGACATTGATTTTCTTCTCGCCAGCCGACATCAGCATGACGTCGAATTCGGTCTGCTCTTCAGCAGCCTCGGCAGCGCCGCCAGCGGCAGGGCCGGCAGAGACAGCAACGGCCGCAGCCTTGATGCCTTTTTCTTCGAGAAGATCATTGAGTTCTTTGGCTTCCAGAATGGTCAGGGCCAAAAGTTCGTCACAGAGTTTAGCTACATCAGCCATTTGTTCAATTCCTTGTAAAACGTTGGTTTGTCGGTTCGAATGCGGAGAATGACGTTATGCGGCGGCTTGTTCGCGGATCGCCTCGACGGCTCCCGCAAGACCTTGCCCCGGCGCCATAAGACGCTGGACCACCTGAGAGGCTTGACCCGTAAGACGGGCGGCAATGGTACCAATGAGCTCTTCGCGCGAAGGCATTTTGGAGAGTGCGGCAATGCCAGCGGCATCGAACACATTCTCTTCCATGAACCCGCCGAGAATGATCAATTTCTCATTGGCCTTGGCGTAATCGACCACAACCTTCGGCGCCGAAACAAAGTCTTCCGAGTAAGCGACGGCGACCGGACCTGTAAACAGATCGGCAGCGCCCTCACCCGGCTGGCCTTGCAGAGCGATTTTGGCGAGGCGGTTACGCACCACCTTGAACGTGCCACCAACTTCACGAAGTTTGATGCGCAAGTTCGTCATTTCCGCAACGGTCATGCCCGAATACTGGGTCATAACCACGGATCCGCTACCGGCGAAGATGCTCTTCAGCTCTTCAACGGATGCTTCTTTTTGCGTGCGATCCATATGCGGACTCCCTAGTCTGAGCCTCCCACCATGGGAGACCCGTTGAAAACGCCCCGATGCGATACATTCCCGTCACGGGCATGGCTCACTTCGCGGCGCGTTCCTGTCCCAGGGCTCGAACCGACGGCCTTGAACAAGGCCGAAGGGATCTCGCTCTGTCTCACACAAGGCCTAGATTGGATTAAGGCCCGACGCGAACGCCGCACCCCTTGTGATCTCGGACAGGTGGGTCAAACCATGCACAACACGCATGATACAGACCCGAACGGTCCGACCGGCTACAGCCTGTCGGACCGAAATTCAATACTCTTAAGCTGAAACAGCATCACTGGAGTCGATCTTGAGGCCTGGCCCCATCGTCGAGCTGATACCGATACGCTTCAGATAGGTCCCCTTGGCACCGGCCGGCTTTGCCTTCATGACCGCGTCCACGAGGGCGCGAACATTTTCAGACAGCGCCGCTTCGGTGAAGCTCGCCTTGCCGACACCGGCGTGAACGATCCCGGCCTTTTCGGCGCGGAATTCAACAGCGCCGCCCTTGGAGGCCTCGATCGCCTTGGTGACGTCCATGGTGACGGTGCCAACCTTCGGGTTCGGCATCATGCCGCGCGGGCCGAGCACCTTACCGAGACGGCCGACGATCGGCATCATGTCCGGGGTCGCGATGACCTTGTCGAAATTGATATTGCCAGCCAGGATCTGTTCCATCAGATCCTCGGCACCGACGACATCAGCACCAGCCTTGGTCGCTTCATCGGCCTTGGGCCCACGAGCGAACACGGCGACGCGGACAGTGCGTCCGGTACCATGTGGCAGATTACAGACGCCGCGGACCATCTGGTCAGCATGGCGCGGATCGACACCCAGATTGATTGCCAGCTCGATGGTTTCATCGAATTTGGCTTTCGCATTGGTTTTGACGTGCTTGACAGCGGCGTCGACCGAATAGGCGTCTTCGCGCGAAAGACCTTCACGCGCAGAGGCCATACGTTTTCCCAGTTTCGCCATCGTTCTACTCCGTAACCTGCAGACCCATGGAACGGGCAGAACCGGCGATGATCTTGGTCGCTTGGTCGATCTCGTTCGCGTTGAGGTCTTTCATTTTCTGTTCGGCAATGTCACGGCACTGGGACATTGAAACGGTACCGCCCGAGGTCAGGCCAGGCGTTGTGCTGCCCTTGGTGACCTTCGCGGCCTTCTTCAGGAAGAAGCTGGCCGGTGGCGACTTGGTGACGAAAGTGAAGGACTTGTCGGAAAACACGGTGATGATTGTCGGGATTGGCATCCCTTTTTCCATCTCCTGGGTCTTCGCATTGAAAGCCTTACAGAATTCCATGATATTGACGCCGCGCTGACCCAGCGCCGGCCCGATGGGCGGCGATGGATTGGCTGCTGCCGCGGGTACTTGCAGCTTGATATAGCCGGTGATCTTCTTGGCCATGTTCCCACTCCTTTAAAAGGCGCAATTGACGCCCTGTGGTTTCGCGGTACGGCCCGGCATGGTCTTGCCGCCGGCACCTCCCGCAATCTTACGGATCAGCCGATTTTCGCGACTTGCCCGTATTCGAGTTCGACCGGGGTTGCCCGGCCGAAAATATTGATTGCCACCTTGAGGCGGGCATTCTCGTGATCGTCTTCCTCGACAACGCCATTGAAGCTGGCGAAGTGACCGTCGATGACATTGACCGTCTCGCCGATCTGATAGGTCACGGTCGGGTGCGGACGTTCCGCATCCTCAACCATCTGGCCCAGAATCCGCTTCACTTCGGTTTCCGAAACCGGCATCGGCTTATTGCCCGAGCCGAGGAAGCCGGTGACTTTCGCGGTGTTCTTCACGAGGTGATAAGCGTCGTCGGACATGACCATCTTGACGAGGACATAACCGGGGAAATACTTGCGCTCGGCATTGATCTTGCGACCCTTGCGAACTTCAACAACTTCTTCGGTCGGAACGAGGACTTCTTCGAAACGGTCCTCAAGCCCCTGAATTCTGGCTTCTGTGCGAATGGCGTCAGCGACCTTCTTCTCGAAGTTCGAATAGGCGTGCACGATATACCATTTGGCAGACATACAGCCTCCTCCTAAGCGCCGGCGCCGAGAGCCAACAGGCTCTGGACCGTGAACTGGATGCCGAGGTCGACCATCCAGAAAAACAGAATTGCGATCGTGCTCAAAATCAGCACCAGGATGGTGGAGACAATCGTCTCCTGACGGCTCGTCCAGGTGACCTTGCGGGCTTCCTGGCGAACCTGGGCGAGATACTGGAACGGATTGACGCCCCGCTTCTTTGCGGCTGCACCGTCCTGTTTGGGCTTGGCTGGCACCTTATCGTTCCTGTTCCGCGTCATAAACTTCCATCTGGCCCGTCAGGACCGCCGTTTCAATCGTCCGGTTGGGACTATTTTCTGTCAGCGCGTCATGGCAGGGGCGGAGGGACTCGAACCCACGACCCTCGGTTTTGGAGACCGATGCTCTACCAACTGAGCTACACCCCTATATCGCGCACGCGAACCAGCGTGATGACATCGCTACCATCACACCGCAAGCGCAGCTCTCTACAACCTGCGACGCCATATGAAAACAGCTAAAACGCAGAAGTGAGTGCTTTCATTCCATGTCCCGCTGACAAGAGCGGCGGTATCGGCCTGCTCGCGCCGGATGTCAAGGCGCCGAAGCGCTCATGACCCACGCTGCCGGCTGGCCCGCATCGCCCAGAACCAGCGTATCGACCTCGACCGTGCTCAGGCCAGCCCCACGGAACACCTCTGACAGGGCATTAATGGAGTCCAGATCCCGGGCCGCTGCCAACATGGACCGCATGCGCCGCGCAAACGCGTCAAGTTCGGCGGCCTGCGCCGAGATCCAGGCCTGCGCCACGCCTGCGTCGTAATGTCCCCGTCGCTCAAACAATTGCGTCCAATCCGCCATGAGCCGAAGCGCATGATCAGCCGCTGCGCCGGGAGGGGCTCCTGACAGAGCTTCACACACCCTCAGCCGCGCGGCCTCGATCAGTCGAGTCGGTCGGCTCAATGCCCCCGGCGCAGCGCGGCCTGCATCCACTCGCTCGGCCAATTCCAGCACACGCCCATACATACGCATAAGTCCCGATTGCTCGATGGCATCGAGGATTCTCAAATTTCCGGAGCATTCCTCATGGATACCACCATCGACCATATGGATCACCGCCAGAAACTGGCCGTGCGCGGCCACCACCCTCGCCGCCTCGCGAAAGCCGTCATCTCCGGCGTATTCCAGCCCGAACTGGCTGACGACCAGGTCGAAGCTTCCGTCTTCATAGGGCAAGGCGCGCGCATCGGCGGCGGTCGCCAACCGGGGGCCGGAGCCTGCAGACATCGCAGCACGAACCGCGGCGTGGGAATAATCCGTACAATGGCCGGTCAGGTCACAGGTGCCCATCTCCTCGGCGAGTTCGGCCGCTGTGCGCCCGACAATCCCCGTGCCGCACGCGGCGTCGAGCAGGCGGACAGCACTGCGTCGCTGGAGGGCGGCCCGCAAAGCGTTTTTCCAGAACACGGTCAGGCGTTCGGCATGATGATCGCCACGCACCGCCTGAACCGACGCTTCGGCCCCACCGTCCTGTTCCCAATAATCAGCCCAGGCCGCATCGGCGGCGCGTTTGTGTTCAGTTCCGGTCATGGCCCCGATCATGGCCGGAGCAGGCGCAACGCGCAAACCAGGAAATCAGCAATCTGCCCCGCGGCACAAAGAAAAAGGGCGGCCCCTAAGGACCGCCCTTTCCCCATCAAACGCGTAAGCGTTGATTAGAAGCGCATCGTACCGCCAACAAAGAGGCGACGCCCCAGTGTTTCGTACGTTGCAGGCCAGGTATTGCCCTGCTCCGAAGCCGTCGAGCCGATGACTGGCAGGTCGGTATCGGTGAAGTTGGAAATACCAGTCGTCAACGAGAACGTATCGTTGATGTCATACTGGAAGGTGATGTCGAAGTAGCTGGTTGCATCGATGTGATCAGACAGTGTGCTGACCAGTGGTGCAGTCGCAGCATCAGCTTCGACGGCACCGATATAACGCCAGCGCAGCGAGGTCGTGAACGGCCCCGTGTACCAAGACGTTTGCATCGAGTGCTTGTACTCCGGCGTAGGCTCACCGCAGTTCAGACCATAGAAGCCGGCACAAACCGTCGTTGGCGAAGTCGCCGAGTTGGTCGTGTCAGCAGTCATGGTGTAGCCGCCGTAGTAAGTGATGGCGACATCACCTGGCAGGCCGATGACATCAGCGCTGAAGCCATAATCGACCCGGAGATCGATACCTTCAGCATCAATGACAGCTGCGTTGATCGAAGTCAGGCCAGGGAAGAAGCCATTGGCCCCCATCTCGCCCGTCGCAGGATTACGACCACCGGCCAGTGCGGCACAGGAGGCAGCAATGCCCGTGATGTGACACTCATCCAGCAGGGTCTGCAGCGGGATGGTCGTGATCGCATCTTCGATCGAGATATTATAGTAATCCAACTGAAGGGTCAGACCCTCGATCATGTTCGGCGAAACGATGACACCAACGGTATAGGTGTCGGCCGTTTCGGCGTCCAGGTTCGGATTACCACCGAACAGAGCTTCCATCTGGGCATTGCCCTGGAATGGTGTGTTCACATTGGCAGCAGGGACACCGGCAGCCACACAAGAAGCTGTGTTGGTCGCCGCAGTCCAGGAACCGTTAGCACCGCTCGAACATGGGTCAGCTGCGCCCGGGAAACCATTCGTCAACGGCGCGAACAGATCACCAACATTTGGTGCCCGAACGGCGCGGTTGAAGTTACCACGGAAACGGATCTCATCGTTGACAGCCCAACCCAGGCCAACAGCGAAGGTTTCGGCATTGCCGACTGTGCTGTAGTCCGAAGCACGGAATGCAGCATTGATCGACAGAGACTGGATGCCAGGACGGTTCTGCACGAGAGGCAATTCAACCTCGGTGAAGAACTCGGTCACGTCGAACGAACCGCTAACAGGCAGAGCCTGGTTGAAGCCACGAACGTCAGGGCCGAGAACCGAGTCAGGCAGGGAGTCTGCGCTGGCTTCACGGTACTCGATACCGAACACCACTGCGAGAGGCTCTTCAGCTGCTGGCGACTGCAGGATCGGGAATGAACCGCCCAGGGTCGCAACAGTCTGGAACATCTCGATCGTGTCGATCTGAGCGCCAGTCTTGGAGACGTAATCGACAGCGGCCTGAGACATCGAGTTCGGGCCGTTGAAGATGTCGACGTAAGGCGCGGTACAGCCGCTGGCGAGAGCGGTTGGGCCGCCGTCGCAGAGGATACCAGCCTGCAGGGCCGACACGGACAGATTGCCCGTCTGGATCTGCGAAACCGACGAACGCGAATAGTTTGCGAATGCGTCATAGTTCCAGTTTTGGTTCAGATTGCCACGGGCACCAAACACCATCTGGAAGGAGTTCGTGTCACGCAACGAGTTACGTGTTCCGACTTCCTGATAGCGGCGGCTGGTCCGGACTGTGGCCGTGCCATCACCATTGTTGGAGCCTGGGTCATTCGTCATCAGAGCCAGCAGGGTTGCAGGCAGAGTCGGATTGTCCAGATTCACGTTGAAGGTGATGCCAGCAGGCGATGGGGCCAGCTGCGAGTCGACGACGTTATTGGCATAGATGCCACGACCGTAGAGCTCGAGGTGCTCATTGACTTCATAGGTTGCGAACGCCGAAATATTGTAGCGTTCCTGCGGCAGCTGCAGATAGTTGGACGGCGCGTAGTTGTACACGTCGTTCGGGTTGCCGAAGCGCATTGGCAGGACTTGTCCGCCATTGTTGAAGAAGCCGGAGCAGGTATTGCCCGTACAACGTGGATCAGCGGCAACCAGGCCAGCGCCAAAGGCACCAAAGTTGGAAGACGTCGCGCCACGGAAGCGGGTGCCCGGAATGTTGGACGAACCACCGAGGGTGAAGCCATCAGCTTCATTGCCTGGACCTGGATCCCACAGCGATTCCGTAGAGCCTGGACGATCGCCCTGGAAGACGGAGACGCGGTTGGTGTAACCCATCGACAGGACAGCGTTACCGCGGCCATTGTCGAAATTGCCACCCATGGTGATCGCGAGCGTGGTGATTTCACCATCAAGATCGCCGAGCGAAAGCTCATGCGACGCGTTGACTTCAACGCCTTCGAAATCATCCTTCAGGAGGAAGTTGACAACACCGGCAACAGCGTCGGAACCGTAAACAGCGGAAGCACCACCGGTCACGATATCAACGCTCTGGACCATGGCGGCCGGGATGTTGTTCAGATCGACGATCTGGGACACGCCTGAACCAACGAAGCGCTGGCCATCAACGAGCACCAGGGTGCGGGTCGAGCCGAGGCCACGAAGGCTGACACGTGCCGTACCATCGCCAGGGTTGTTTGAAGTCGCGTCAAAAGACGGAACAACCTGTGGCAGGGTGTTGATGAAGTCTTCGGTGTTGATGGTGTTCACAACAGCGAGCTGTTCAGCCGAAACATTCGTCACCGGGCTTGGTGCGATCGTATCGGTACGCTGGATGCGCGAACCGGTAACCGTAACCACGTCCTGGTCTTGTGCCATTGCCGGGGCCGCTACAGCCAGGCCGGAAATAAGCGTGCTTGCCATCAGGCAAGCCTTCAAAGAAGTGCGTCTCACTCTATATCCCTCCGAGTAAGGATTATGAAATGGGAAGCACGCCCTGATTTTTTATCAGGTGGGACTCCCCCCTCTCAACGGGGCACACGAGTCCCCGCCTTGTTGCCAAAATAGGCGCGCGCCTCGCTAGGGGTCAATGACACACCGCCGTCTCAGAGCTCTGGGTCCGGCATTTCGAGTGCACTGTGGCGCAATTGCCTCATTCTTCGTGGCTTTAGGGTACTCATCAGCGAGGCCGCGCACGCTGAGGGGGAATTTCTCGTGATCGGTTCACCATGAAATTGGCCCGTTGCGCCGCTTTCAACCCTCCGGCCACCTGATTCCGCCGCCAGATCAGCTCGGAATGAGGTCAAAGGGTGCCGTAACGCGCATCTCGTCGGAGACGAAGGGCTCGACCCCGTGCCAGATATAGGAGGGAAAGAAGATCGCAGCCCCGGGTTCCGGCTGCAGATAACGCTCGGCCGGCAGGTCCAGCCCGGCGACGCCCGAAGCGCCAAGCCGCAACCAGCCCGCCCGCTCGCCAGCCATCACGCTTTCAGGCACCGCAACATAATAGCAGGCGCTGATCCATCCGGCCGGATGGATATGATCGACATGGCCGCCGCCCGACCGCAGCCTAACCGACCAGGCCCCGGTCAGTTTGAGATCGTCGCTCTTGCGCCGCAGGAAGGGATGCCCGGCATCATCCGGCAGGCCGGCGACGAAAGCGCGGGCGGCGGCCTGCAGGGCTTCGGCGAGATCGCGAATGACCGCGCTGTCCGTGTCCCACAGCCGGCCGGCCGATTGCGTCCCACCGAACAGGGTCTGGTCGAGCGGCTGAGCGCCGCTGCCGTGCAGACGCTCGATCTCGTCTGCCAGCGCCACATTGAACGCCGCCAGCGATTCATAGCCCGGCGGCGTCGCGATGATGCGCTTGGCGGTGAAGCGGTCGTAATCATAAAACCGCCGATACCGTTCATCCCCCTTCATTCGCCAGGCAAGCGATTGAAGCGCGACGTGTTTTTGCAGATGCGGCGCGGATGGCTCTACCTCAAGCAGACCCAGCGCCTCATCAACTTCGCCAGCCGGCAGCAAGGCTTCGACCAGTTGATGACGAATGGCGAACTCGGCGGCCGGCGCACTGCGATATGCCGCGCGCAGATCCTCCAGACCCGCGCCGCTATCGCCCAGCTTGCTGCGCAATTCGCCGCGCAAGGCCCGCGCCCGCAAATTGGCCGGTTCCAACGCAAGCGCCTGGCTCGTCGCCCGTTCGGCTTCTTCGGGCTGACCCGCGCGCATCAGGATTTCTGCTCGAACCAGCTGCAGACCGGCATCGGCCTGTTGCTGCAAAACCTGATCGAGCAATCCGGTTGCCGCGGCGCCCTCGCCCATCTCCCAGGCCAGACTCGCCTGGTCTCGATGGATGTCGGCTCGCAAGGGCGCGCATTGCAGGGCATTCACATAGCCCTGCCGTGCCGCATCGAACCGGCCGAGATTACGCAGACTATTGGCGCGCTGATAATGCGCGTCCGCGAAACGCGGCGCCAGCGTCACCGCCAGATCGAGATCGGCCAGGGCTTCATCGAGCCGGCCGAGCGTGCGGTAGAGACAACCACGATTGACCCGGACATAGGCCGCATCCGGCTGCGCTCTCACCGCCTGGTCGAACCAATCGAGCGCGCCGTCAAACTGCGCCTGATTGATGGCAATATTACCCAGACCGTTGAGCGCGGCGGCATGGTCCGGTTGCAGGGCCAATACCGCCTGGTAGGCGCTTGCGGCATCGTCCATCTGCCCGCTCTCTGCCAGCGCCACTCCGAGGTTGAACCAGGCATCGACATAGCCGGGCTGGCAATCGGTCGCGCGGCGATAACTCGCCGCCGCCAGATCGAACCGGGCGGCCCTGCGGTGGAGATTGCCGAGATTGTTGAGCACCGCCTGTGGCTGGGGATGGCGCTGCGCCGCGGATTCAAAGTCAGCAATCGCGTCCTCATATCGCCCGATCTTGCCGCGCGCCAGGCCACGCAGATGCAGCGCTTCAACATCGCGCGCATTGCCCGTCAGAATGGCGCTGAGTTCTGCCTCGGCGCGCAGGGAATCGCCTTGCTGCAACATCTGGACGATCTGTTGCAGGCTCGCCGTCATCTATTCGCCCCGCGCCGCGCCGCCAAACATATTGCCCAATAGCGATCCCAGCCCGCGCCTGCCGCTGCGCTCCTGCGCCACCGGTTCGGCCTGCGAGGCTTCACCCAGCCAGGCACCGGTCACCGGATCAACGCCGAGCGCGGTGATGTCCGCGTCGAATTCCGCCAGCTCGCCGGCATAGGCTACCGTGGAATTGAGATGCTTGGTCGAGGCGGGCTCGCGCACCTGGACCGAGCTGAACGTCATTACCGAGCGGTCCTGGAGATGGAAGTCGAGGCATTTGCGGCTCCAGCCCAAACCGGTCCGGGCGATCACATAGCGAAGCTTGGCTTCGAAATCGGCCACCAGCGCCTCATATTGCAGTGTCGTGTAGCGACGCCCGAGCGTCGCCTCCCAATGGGCGCACAAACGCGCGTGCTGGGCATAGTAGTGCGCGATATCGCCGAGATCATGGGCAAAGGGCCATTGCCGCGAGAAATTGCGCCGGAAGATCGAAAACGCCGTCTCCACTGGCCGCCGCCGGATATGAATTACCGGCGCCTCTGGGAATAATTGCCGGATCAGCCCGACCGCGAGAAAATTGGAGGGCTGTTTGTCGGTCACCCATTGCGCCTGATCGAGACCGAGCTCGGCGTGCTGGGAGAAATACCGGGTGCGCCATGCCATGCGTTGCATCACCGGTATCTCACCGCCCGACCAGCCAGTGCGCCGGGCCCAGGCCATGAACTCGTCAAGAATGAAGGGCATGGCGCTCAACTCACCGCCCGCAGCCACCTCGTCATGCGCCGCAATCGCCGCCTCGATCAACGTTGTCCCCGAGCGCGGCATGCCGACGATGAAGATCGGCCGGGCGATATTGATCTCCGGCAGCGCCGCGCTCTCGGTCGGCGACGCGAACATTGCGATCAGCGAATCCGTCAGCGCTGCCTGCGCCGCGCGATCATAACCACCGGTTATGGCGTGCCCGTGCTGGACTTTCTTGGTGGCATTGGCGCGTGACCAGGCCTGGAAAGCGTCCTGTGGCTGTTTGCGTTGATGGAAGGCGTCACCCAGCGCGAACAGACCGATCGCCTGGCGGTCGGCAGGAAGTCCGGCCTGCCCGAGGCCGGCCTGCAGCGCCGCCAGCTCCGCATCGCTCAGACGTCCGGAGGAAACCTCACATAATTGCCCATAGGCCTCCAGATGACCCGGATCGATCGCAAGCACGCGGCGGCACAGGGCTTCAGCCTGTTCGAAACGGCCAAGGAAAGTGTGTACGCGCGCCAGCCCGAATGCGGCCTCGGCATTTTTCGGGTCCAGCGCCAGGGCCTGGTCGAACAGGGCTTCGGCTGCAGCAATGTCGCGCGCGCCCAGAACCAGCCGGCCGAGCGCTGCCCAATTATCGGCAATCTCCGGATCGGCCTCGGCCACTGGCCGGTAAATTCGCGCCGCCCGGGCGTAATAGCCCAACTGCCCCAGCGCCATTGCATGGGCGCTCAGCGCCTCGTGCTCGCCCGGCGCGGCCCCGACCCAGCGCCCGGCCAGCGCCTCCATGACAGCCCAGTCGCCGTCCTGGCGTGCCAAGGCCGTGCGCAGGCGCAAGACATCGGGATGACCGCTCAGACCGCCCTGCTCGGCGATGTCGAGCGCGCGCTGCGTCGCGGCGACATCAGCCATCTCGATACAGGCCCCCGCAAGCCGCAAGGCGATTTGCGGCCGCGCCGGATGCTCGGGCCCGGCCTTGAGCGCCCGCTGCAAGGCATTGGCTGCAGTGGCGAAATCACCCGTGCGGCCCGCCAGATCGCCCAACCGCCCCCAGGCATCAAACAGATCCGGCGCCAGTCGCGTTGCCTCGGTCGCCGATGCCAGCGCACGGCCGGTATCACCGAGCATTTCCCACTGGATTGAGCGGTAAAGATGCAATTGCGGCAAAGCGGAATTGGCGGCCTCGGCCTTGTCGAGCCAGGCCCGGCCCGCTTCGATGGCGCCAGTTTCCAGATCGCACACACCGAGCAGGCACATCGCCGCCGCATTGGCCGGATCTCGCGCAAACACATCATGGCAGCTGAGCCGTGCCGCATCGAAGGCGTCGTTCAACCGCTGCTGGTTCGCCTGCTCGAGAAGGCGGGCAATCTCGCCGCCAGGCCCGGTATCCGCTGTGCTTGCCATGCCCGTAAGGCCCCGCTTCCACCTTGTTCTTCGCCGCTACACTTACCGCGTTCACGGGGAAGGGTGAATGCCAGTTTGCACACGCCCCGGCGGCCGCCATTGCGCATCGTGACCACCGCGCCAGCAAAAAGGGCGACCCGCATCGCGGATCGCCCTCTTCACTCAGACAAGGTCTGTCAGACTATTCGACGATTTTCGAGACGACGCCGGCACCAACGGTGCGACCGCCTTCGCGGATGGCGAAGCGAAGCTTCTCTTCCATCGCGATCGGGACGATCAGTTCGACATTCACTTCGACATTATCACCTGGCATCACCATCTCGGTGCCCTCTTTCAGCGTCACGACGCCAGTCACGTCGGTCGTGCGGAAGTAGAACTGAGGACGGTAATTGGAGAAGAATGGCGTGTGACGGCCGCCCTCTTCCTTGGTGAGGATATAAGCCTCGCCGATGAATTTCTTGTGTGGCGTGATCGAGCCGGGCTTGGCCAGGACCTGGCCGCGCTCGACGCCTTCACGGTCAACACCACGAAGCAGCACGCCGACATTATCGCCAGCCTGACCCTGATCGAGCAATTTGCGGAACATTTCCACGCCCGTACAGGTCGTCTTCTTGGTGTCGCGCACGCCGACGATTTCAATTTCTTCGCCAACCTTGACGATGCCGCGTTCGATACGGCCGGTCACGACCGTGCCGCGGCCGGAAATCGAGAACACATCCTCGATCGGCATCAGGAAGGGCAGATCAATCGGGCGCTCAGGCGTCGGGATATAGGCATCCACAGCCGCCATCAGCTCAAGGACCTTGTCCTTGCCGATTTCAGGGTTACGGCCTTCGACCGCAGCCAGGGCCGAACCGGCAATGATCGGAATATCGTCGCCCGGGAAATCATAAGAAGAGAGAAGTTCGCGAACTTCCATCTCCACCAGCTCGAGCAATTCCTCATCATCGACCTGGTCGACCTTGTTGAGGAAAACCACCATCGCCGGAACGCCAACCTGTTTGGCCAGCAGAATGTGCTCGCGCGTCTGGGGCATCGGGCCATCGGCAGCCGAACACACCAGGATCGCGCCATCCATCTGCGCCGCGCCGGTGATCATGTTCTTCACATAATCGGCGTGGCCAGGGCAATCAACGTGGGCGTAGTGACGGTTGGCCGTCTCATACTCGACGTGCGCCGTCGAGATCGTGATCCCGCGTGCTTTTTCTTCCGGCGCGCTATCGATCTCGGCATAGCTCTTCGCTGTGCCGCCGCTGGCTTCCGCCAGAACCATCGTAATCGCTGCCGTCAGCGTCGTCTTGCCGTGATCAACGTGACCAATGGTCCCGATGTTCGCGTGCGGCTTGTTGCGCTGAAACTTTTCCTTCGCCATGGTCTTTACCCCTTGAACGCCGATCTTCGGAAGAGACGGGCTGATCGTCATGCAAAATTGGTAACATGGGCACGCAAGGCATGCCCGGTTCGGATGCGCGCCTGATACACGCCGCAGACCGGTATAGGCAAGCGCGAATGCACATGGACGGGAGCGGGCGCACACAAAGCGTGTTGCGAGGGCGAATGTGTGGGGGCAGGAACGTCCCGTCCGCCTTCGCCAAGGCTATGGCGGGACAGCCTTCGCTCGATTTGGCGTTGGGCCTGCCCAGCCGAAGCTCGCGCAGCGAGCGAAGGCTGGAGCGGGTAGTCGGGATCGAACCGGCATCCTCAGCTTGGAAGGCTGCTGCACTACCATTGTGCTATACCCGCGCCAGAACTGAACCGTTTAGCCGCTTCGAACGCAGGCGTCGAGAGCCTGTGCAGCACCGATTGCACCGCCCCCCACGCCGCGGCGGTGGCAGCAATACCCGTGACCGCCCCGCCGCTTGCCGCTAGTGTCCCTGCAGCACCGCGCCACACCGCAATGGGGACATCATGACCGGATTTCTGCTGCTCGCCTTCACCTTCCTGATTGCCGGGGTGATTGCGGTGCCGATTGCGTCGCGGCTCGGGCTCGGCTCGGTGCTGGGGTATCTGATCGCCGGGATTGCCTTGAGCCCGCTGCTCGGCGCGCTCGGTGTCGATCTGGTCTCGATCCAGCATTTCGCCGAATTCGGCGTCGTGATGATGCTCTTCCTGGTCGGGCTGGAACTGGAACCCAAACTGCTATGGGAGATGCGCGCCCGCTTGCTCGGGCTCGGTGGACTGCAAGTGCTCGGCACGGTGCTCGGCGTGATGGCAATCGGAATCGCCTTCGGCCTTGCCTGGCAGACGGCACTGACCATTGGCATGGTGTTATCGCTCTCCTCGACGGCCATCGTGTTGCAGACCCTCAATGAAAAAGGCCTCGCGCGCAGCGATGGCGGACGCGCCAGTTTCTCGGTCCTGCTATTCCAGGACATTGCCGTCATCCCGATGCTGGCACTGATCCCGCTCCTCGCCCTGCCCGAGCTGTTCACCGGCGGACATGGCGACGCGGCGCAGGCCCATGGCAGCGAATCGGCGCTCAATCTCAGCCTGGTTGACGGGCTGGCCGGCTGGCAACAGGGCCTGGTGACACTGGGCGCCATCGCCGCGGTAATCGGGATCGGCGCCTATCTGACGCGGCCCATCTTTCGCTATATCGCCAAGGCCAAGATGCGCGAGCTGTTCACCGCCGCCGCCCTGATGATCGTGATCGGCATTGCCCTGCTCATGACGCTGGTCGGCCTGTCGCCGGCGCTGGGCACTTTCCTCGCCGGTGTGGTGCTGGCCAATAGCGAATACCGCCACGAGCTGGAATCCGATATCGACCCTTTCCGCGGCCTGCTGCTCGGCCTGTTCTTCATGACCGTCGGGGCCGGGATTAATTTCGCGCTGCTGGCCGCCAATCCCGTCGGTATTCTCGGTGCCGTCGCCGGACTGATCGCGCTGAAGGCCGGCGTGCTCTGGGTGCTGGCGCGCATTTTCAAGCTTCAGGGTTCAGATCGCTGGCTGTTCGCGCTCGGCCTCGCCCAGGCCGGGGAATTCGCCTTCGTTCTGCTCGCCTTCACCACCGCCAATGGCGTCATCCCCGACGCCCTTGCGGCACCGATCTCACTGGTGGTGGCGCTGTCCATGTTGCTGACCCCGGCCCTCTTCATCCTGCTCGACAAGGTGATCATGCCGCATTATCTCGCCCGCTCGGCGCGGCCCGATGATCCGATAGAACCGAACGGCAAGATCATCATTGCCGGCCATGGCCGGTTCGGCGGCATCATCAACCGCATGCTCTCATCGGCTGGCCATGCGACCACGGTGATCGATTACAGTTCCGAGCATCTCGACGCGCTGCGCGCCTTCGGCTTCCAGGTCCATTTCGGTGACGCCACCCGGCCCGACCTGCTGCAGGCGGCCGGTATCGCCGAGGCCAAGTTGTTGATCATTGCCATCGACGACAAGGAAAAGATCACGCAGCTGGTGCGCTATGCGATCAAGACCTATCCGGACCTGCATGTGCTGGCACGGGCGATTGACCGTGATCATGTCTACGAGCTGTGGGCCGCCGGCTGCCGCGATATCGTGCGCGAAGCCTATGACAGCTCGATCCGTGCCGGCCGTTCGGCGCTGGAGGCGCTCGGCCGCAACCCGAAGCAGGCGGCGCGCTATGCCAGCGAATTCGAGCGCATGGACCGCGCATCGATGCCCGTGCTGGCCGATCTCTACCGCCTCGACACCCCGCCCCATCTCAACGCGCCCTATGTCGCCAAGGTCAGGGAGATCCGCGAGGAGTGGGAGCAGCAATTGCGCGGGAGTATGGAGGCCGCCGAGGCATTGGAAAACGACGCCGCCAAGGCCGGCGGGCCGGTTTCAAGCTGACTCTGCTCTCGTCGGCCTGGGTCCGACGGGTCATTGGACAAGAACCACAGCGGGCGGGCCGGTCAGCTCCCGTCCCTCTCGGTGACGAGAACCTCCCCGGTCATGTGCGGATGAAAGACACATCGATAGGAATAGCGTCCCGCAACGTCGAACCGAACTCGCGAGCTGGCATTGCGTGCCATCGAGCCAGTATCCCAATCATCGGCCATCCCGGTCGCGGTGTGTGGTGCAATATCCGTATTGATCCACTCCACGCTGTCGCCAGCCCTGATCGTAACCAGCGCCGGTTCGAAGTTGAATTGCCGGATCATCACCTGAACCACCTGCTCACCATCGGTCGCAAGGGCGGTCGCCGTAGATCCGGCCAGGGCGAGGGCGAGCCCCAAACCCTGACCGAAGCTCCGGCGCGAGATCTGGCTCAGCTCGCGCATGCCAGCGCCGTCACCATCTGACCCGCATGCGCCTCATGTACCCGAAAGGTAGCCAGCGCGTCAGTCAGCAGCGTCCGCAACGGCGCAACCGTCACGGCGGGGATGAAGCTATCAGCCACGGTGGCATTGACCACCTGGTGGTAGCCGAGTTCGTTCAACGCATAGGCGCAATCAAACTCCCGTCCCGTCAACGCGATCAATTCGGCGCGCTTGGCGGCGGCGCCGTCGAGCAGCGACCGGCTCAGCGCATTGTCCTGCGGGCTTACATTCAGTTCAGCGAGCAGCTCGCCCGCGGCGAGATTTACCGCCGTATGGTCGCGGATCATGGTTTCCGCGAAGCTCCGCACCGCATCATCCTCGGAGATTGCGAGGGCAAGATGGCCGTAGCGAATGTCGATCGCGTCTGCCGTGTAGGCGGCATGGGCGATTTCCAGGTCATTCATGGTGTCGTCAGCGTGCGCGTTCGCCGCCGTGGTCGCGAGTGTGACCGCGGCGATCATGGCAAGAGATTGAGATTTCATCGGTAGGCTCCGTTTCATATTTCCAGTTGTGATTATCAGTGACTCCAAAAACCATGCGGAAACCCGGATGAAAATGCGGGAAAGTCCGGAATATATGTCTGATCGTCCACAAATATGGACGAGGACCGCTTTTGACGTTATCCAGGATCATGCTTGATTTGCTCAGTGACATCCTCACCCGGCTTTCCCTGCGCGGCGTCCTCTATTTTCGCACCAATTTCAGTGCGCCCTGGGGGGTCCGGGTTCCGGCCTTCAGCAATGTCGCCCGCTTCCACTACGCCCATCGTGGCGAAACCGCCGTTCGGGTGGCTGGCTGCCGCGAACACCTGATCCTGGCCCAGGGTGACCTGGTGATCATCCCGCATGGCGCGGCCCATATTCTCTCCTGCCGGGAGACCGACCCTGACGACGCGCTGCCGCTGGAAGACGTGCTGGAGCGCGCCGGTTATGAGGGGCGCGGCGCACTGGTCTTTGGCGGCGAAGACCATTCACGCAATTCAGAACTGATCTGCGGACATTTCTCGTTCGCGCCGGGTTCCCGGCACCTCTTGTTCGAGCGGCTGCCCCCTTTCATTCATATTCGCAATTACGGTGAGGATGCCGGACCCTGGCTGGAAGCGAGCTTGCGGATCATCGGCGCAGAGGCGGGCGGCGCACGGCTGGGCGGCGATCTGATCGCGCTGCGCATGTCTGAAGTGATCTTTGCCCAGGCCATTCGCAGCTATATCGAGGGCGCTGACAGTGTGAACAGCCATCTTGCCGGTTTCGCCGACCCGCACCTGGCGCCGGCCCTGGCCGCTTTCCACCACCGTCCCGCCGCGCCCTGGAGTGTCGCAACCCTGGCCCGCGAAGCCGGCCTGTCGCGCACCGGGTTCGCCCACAGGTTTACCGAAAAACTGGGCATTACTCCAATGTGTTACGTCACGAGCTGGCGCATGCAAATCGCCCGCGAAGCGTTGGTGCAGCGCCGCCTGAGCGTTGCCGAAGCCGCCGAGATTTCGGGATATGCGTCAGAATCCGCCTTCAGCCGGGTGTTCAAGAAAGAGACCGGCCAGTCTCCTGCCGCCTGCCGCCAAGGCGCGGGCGGGATCCAGGCGGAACGCACCGCCTGATGAATTGTCAGCGGTAGCAGATTGCCTGTTCACCCAGTCACCTTCTGCGAATTCAACGGCGAGATCAAACTGCCCGCAATCATGCCTACAATCGCCATGAAGAGCCCCGCAAGTTGCGGCGGAACCAGCATCGACGTGTCATTGGCGAGCATTTGCAGATTGAGCGCTTCGAGCACCGCCCAGGTCGTCACGCCCAGTGCGATCGAAACCAGGGCGCCGGTATTGGTCGCCCGTTTCCAGTAAACGCCGAACGCCAGGGGCACGAAGGCGCCACAGAGCGTGACGAGATAGGCATTCTCGACCATTTCGAAAATGCTAAGCCCGGCCGATGTACTCAAATAGGCATAGCCCAGCACGACAAGGCCAAACACGAATACGGACCCCCGCAGCGTCCACAGCAATTGCTTGTCATTGAGCCTGAATGCGTCCTTGAAAATATTCTCGGCCAGGATGGCCGAAGGTGCCAGCAATGTGCCCGAGGCCGTGGACATGATTGCAGACAACAGCGCGCCGAAGAAGACGATCTGGATCGGCATCGGCACATCATTGAGAATGAATTCGGGCAAGATCCGCTGTGGATCGCCGCCCTCGGCCATATTGACGGCCAGCAGGCTCGGATCGAGCAAGGTGGCGCCATAGGCAATGAAGATCGGGATAAAGCAAAAGGCGATGTAGAATGTCCCGCCGATGACCGTCCCGCGCACAGCGGTTTTTTCATCCCTGGCCGACATGACGCGCTGGAACACGTCCTGCTGCGGGATCGAGCCCAGCGCCAGGGTCACAAATGTGCCGATAAAGGCGAGAATTGCAGCCAGGTTGAGCTCGGGCCAGAAGTCGAACTTATCGTGCGCCGCCGCGTGATCGATGACCTCCATATAGCCACCATCGAGACGGCTGGCGACCAGCCAGGCGACGATCAGCAATCCGCCCAGAATGATCATCATCTGGAGAAAATCCATGATCGCCACCGACCACATGCCGCCAAAAATCGTATACAGCATGACCACGGTCAGGCCGATCACCATGCCAAGCTCGAGCGAAACGACATCGTCTGAAATCAAGTTGATTGTCAGGCCGAGCGCCACGATCTGGGCCGAGACCCAGCCAAGATAGCTGATACAGATCGCAATCGAGATCAGGACCTCAACGGCGCGGCCAAACCGGTTGCGATAGAAATCGCCAATCGTCAGCAGCTTCATCCGGTAGAGGCGCGCGGCAAAGAACAGACCGACAAACACCAGACACAATCCAGCGCCGAACGGATCGGCGACAATCCCGCCGAGCCCCTCCTCCATGAAGGTGGCCGGCATGCCCAGAATGGCTTCAGAACCGAACCAGGTCGCAAAAACCGTCGCGATGGTTATGTAGATCGGCAGCGATCGTCCGGCCAGAACATAGTCGGTGGAGCTGCGTACCCGCGATGCCGCGTGCAGACCAATCCCGACCGAGACGATCATGTAAAGAACAACAAAGATAATCAGTGTGCTCATGAAGCCCCCCAATCATGACCGGCATGGCGCGCCAGGCGAAACAGAGAATCGCGCCAGAAATCTGGCGTGATAATGCTGAGCCGGCAAATGCTTTTAGAGGGGGTCGGCGCGGGAATGGCCCATCCGTTGGAACGACGTCCCACCGATGCCGAACGAACGGGACGGTCGGGTGAGTCGCGGGCGGTGTCCCACGTCGAGCAGCCCTCCTTCGCCAAGACTTCGGAGGGCACCTCGTCGCCCCAGGTGCGCGCTGCGGGTGGCTTGCCACCCGAAGCCCGCAGGGCGAAGGGCGAAGGGTGGTGCGGGCGGCCGGACTCGAACCGGCACGATCTTTCAATCGACAGATTTTAAGTCGTATACATGTAATTCTAATGCATTGTTTTGATTATTTAATTTTAACGTAAATTCTAGAATGTGTACAATTTTGTGCATTATCGGCCCAAAATCTCTCGTCAGTCGACCGCATCATTGTGCACTCACTGACCAGGCTCACGATGCCACTTACTTATTATGGCGCCCCTACCGCGCGCAGTCGTGCGAACGCGCGAAGAAACTCAATCCTTTCCTGATCTGAGCGGTCGATCAGCCATTAAGCCGGCCCTGGGCATCGACGCGCCCGCACAACGCGCGGAAATTGGTGAGGAGCCTTGCTTGAACCTCTCCATTGCCGCACGCCCAGACTGCTTCCAAGGCCCGTTCTGCCTTCGCCACATCTACTGGAGTTGCAGACCTCCCCTCGATGCGGGCGAACGGCCCATCCGTCTCTGTGAGTATTCTATCCGGCGGCATTCTCGCCGCCAGCGCCGCCCCCTTAGACGACCGAAGCATTGCAGGACCAACCGAGAACCAGGCTCCCATTTCAATGGCCCGGTCCAGCTCAGAAAAGTTCCCGGTGAACCAATGGAAAACCGGGATCCCACAATCGGGTACTGCCTCAAGGCAGTTGATCACGCGGCCTGCAGCCGCGCGGGAGTGAATGGACATTACCCGACCACCATTCCGCGCGCATTCCTTCAATATATGTGAAAACACTCGTTCCTGAACCTGAGCGTGCTCCTTATAGGCAGGCGAACCATCGAGACCAATTTCCCCTACATACTTTGCTTGCCCAAGAAGGAGATCAAAGATCGCCAATTCCGTATGCCGCTCATGCGCCACTTCCGGATGAAGGCCCAGAGCTGTTTGGATTCGGTTCGAGTTTCTTGTCATTTTTTGCGTGCCAAGAAACGCGCTGGGCGTCGTCGTTACCGATAATACATAAGCACCAAGGCTCTCAATTTCAGATATGAGCTTGATCGGGTCCGGATAGAGATCAATGTGGCAGTGAAAGTCGATCACGCCTTGATGCCTTTGAACCTCAAGAATTGCTCGATCTCCGCTAATCCGCGTTCAGCAACTTCCATATGTCCGCCCCTAACAGTGGTATCCATCGGCAAGGGCCCACTCTCGATTAACCATGAGCGGATGTCTCTCACTCTGGCCCGTTGAATAGCAATCGCGACGGCCCGGATATCGGCACGATCAGCCGCCCCAGCCAGTGCCACTGAGAGGTCGTCAAACCGGTACCCTTTCCTACTCGATGTCGCCGTGTCGTCTGGCAGGCCAGCCGCATGAAATGCCGCCCGCCGAATTAAGCACGGCAGGCAGCGACCACACTGTTGCCAATAGCGCTTCCACTTCCCGCAAGAAACTGTGTGAGAAATCGTTCTCTTCAGTAAATCTTGGTCCCGGCACGCCGTGAGCGCCTCGCCCTTGGTGAGGAAGTAAAATGGATTTTCAATCCGTGCAGGGATGCCAACTAAATCGAAAACTTCCTGAAGGGTCCCGATAAAGTGCGGATGCACTGTCCTCGTACTCAATGCTCCGATCCGCCTGGTAGACAGCGGCGGATTCAAAGCTATGAACCCATTTTCCGGGATTATCAGTGAAACGGACGGGGCGCCGTGAACGTTGCTTATTGCAGACGCTCCGCAGGCGGCAAGAGCTAAGAAAACCATGCTCCTGGAGCGAGTCGAAGGCTCCCCGGAAAACGGGCCTCTGATATCATCGTTGATCGACAAGTTTGGCACGCCGCCAAGTCTCAGTCGCAAATATTCTTGATGTTGGCTGTCTCCCCGAGTTGATCGACTGACGAGCAAAGGACGCCGACCTTCGGAAATTCGATCAATCGCGCCGATCAAACTATCCATACCACCAGAAAATAGACACACCTCATCGAGGTTTTCAACGCTCAACTGGGTCTTCTTCTTCCGGTTTCGCTCGGCGAGGACGGGGGCTGAATGTCCCCCGGGAAGAAACTCCAACTCCCACTTGTCGCCGCTAAGAAAGCTTAGTGCCTCCTCCATTTTCGGCTTGGCAGGAGTCCACCGTGCTGGGTCCGCGAGACCAATCACCAACTTGATATTTCTGCCAAATCCATCCGGCGCGTCACTGCGGAGTACGAATCGGTCCGCTGACGCTACGGACAGCGCTATCGCGAGAAAATCAAAAGCCGCTTGAGACACGGTCGCGTCCAGGCGTGCGAGCTCAGCCCGTACGCGATTCCCTACGCTCGCTTCTCCGGGTTGAGCGACATCGAACAGTCTCACGCGGATGTTGGCCTTCGACGATTTGAGATGAAGATCATCAGAATGGCAAAATACTTCAGTCATCCGCCAACCCCTCCCAGTACGTTAGTACCGCGCCGACAGTGTTCTGTTGAATTTGTACGAGGTCGGTCGTCGTGGTTTTTGACAACTCATCCACACCAAGTTTGGACAACTCCGCATCGACCGCAACACTGCACACTTCTCTCAATTCATCTTCACGGTGTATGGCGGTGTCACTCAGCTCAGCGCCATCCGTGGAATCACCAGCCTCACGCCAAACATCCAAGAAAACCGCTTCAGTAAGGTAACCAAGAAGCACAGACGCAAGGAAGTCATCGGTAATTTGAGATTGTTCGAGACTATGCTCGCCCTCAAGCGCAGCACAAATCGCCCTCTCCATCGCAACCCGGATATTATCCCGGCTTTCTGACGACGGCGCGATCGCATCAGCAATGATCTGAGCCGCGATATCGATCGACTTCCCGAGCGCTGCCGTTAGATCATGGCCTGTCGCGGCCACCCCCGTGCCGCCATTCGCTAGCGCAGAAAGCCCCGCGATAGCGGCAGCTCCAGCCCGGCTAACAGCGCCGAAATTCCTAGCGCCTAACGTCCCACCACCCCGTACATCTCTGGAATAGTGACCCAGCGCGCGCTCACGGGCGTCCGAGTTCCCTGTCGAAGAGTATTTTCGCATCGCCGTCCGGAACCGACGAAACCGGTTGGGATCTGGTGTCGGCTGAGGTGCGCCTGGATTCAAATCTGCATGAGGCGCGATCAAAGGCGCAGTGGATGGTTTTGATCCCTTATGGTCAGCCGAAGTACCCATCACATATCCTCCCACCAACTCTTATTCTTAAGCAAATACGACAACCATCTTGGTTGCGATGCGATATGAGAACGAATGAACGTTTGCAGGTCCGCAGCCGCATGTTTGGAGCGATCAGCAAGAATTATTGCGCCGTCGAATCCTGGCGGGTTCTTTTTCCAATCTGACACCTGCGTTAGATGGCGAATAACTTCACCCATCAAGACTTCAAGTTCATCTGGAGGAAGGCTTTCAATTTTTTTGATCGTGCTTGGTGAGGTGGTTGATGACGCAGCAATCAACATCCTCAAGGCTTCTTTCGAGTGTGGAGAAAGCACCGACCGGCTGAGTTCAGAAATTGCCGTCTCGCGTGCCAAGTAGGCGGCTGGGCGCAAATCCACGCCACCCAACCGAGGTTCAAGAGTAATCCAATCAAGGACAAATTCTTCGTCCCGGCTCCAATCATCCGGCACAACAACGGCGTCACCACGCGCCGACTGTTCTTCCAGCTCTCCTAACACGGCAACCAATCCGTCTTTTGATGTCGCGATCATATTGAGCAGTGCGTTCATCGTTGCACTGCTGGTGCATCTCTCAAAAAGAACCAACTTCGCGATCATTCCCTCGTCCAACGGCATTTCGCGCATACGCGCGATATCCGAACGCATTCGAACGGTATTCAGTATGCGTTTAACTGTCCTGGGATTCCCCGAAACTCGACGTGCGCGCGACAATGGTCGCGCCAGCCGGTCCGCTAGTCCAAAAGCGTGTTGCAATCCTGCAGCTTGGCTGGCCGACAGCACGCCAGCCGTGCTCGCGGCGACCTTGAGGTGATCGCCATCAAAGGCAGCTTGTTTCCATATAGATCGAAGATGTCCGTCGAGACTGACGTTGATCGCGGCCAATTGCCCTGTGCTTAACTTCGTTGAGGCGTCCTTCGGCTCGTTGAGGAGGAGCATGATCAGGTACGCGCGAATTTCAGCGAAACCGGCGCGCGGCACGCGAACGGGAACTTGAACGAATTTGTCGAGGTAGTCCGTGACCAGACGGGTTTGATCAGCACCATAATGCTCAGAGACCGCGATTCGGATCATTTCCTCGTCTGCAGCGATAATGAAAGCAGTGTGTTTTACGAACAAAAATAATCTTATCGCTTCCAGAGTTCGTATAGCATCTCTTGGCAAACACCGGTCCAAATTATCGACGATAACGACCAACGTCTTGTCGAGATCTTTCAGTAACTCCTCGAATTCAGCTCTAAATTTTTGCACTTCCTCTGGAGGGGAAGTGTCAGGCGCCGGCTTAACGAGGCCGGCGATTTGATCTTGGGCCGAGTTTCCGGCCGCTTTGATGGATTCCATATCCACACTACTTGCACTATGGTCAGCAGCTCGTGATAAAGCGGAAAATCCTGCCTGGATCGCGCCAAATGCCGGCAACCCCATCGCAAACGCACCAACCTCCAGCGACAGACCCAACGCACGAAGCTTATTTACGCGGCCAAGTAATTTCATCGCCTTCGTATGGAGGGATGCATTATTCTCAGTCGCAGAAACAAGGGCGTTGCCAATAGTTTCCAGTAGTGCGGCGCGCGCATCATCGTAACCTTGAAAAAGCCACGCATCGAAACTGACAATTAGATAGCTGTCATTATCGACCAGCTTATTCTCTATCAGGCGAATCATTGAAGATTTTCCGGCCCCCCATCCACCAAAAACGCCTATCGAAATTGGGTGGAGGTCAGGGCGAGATAGAACATTGACTACAAGATCCGCAGTCTCGGAGTAATTGAGGTAATCTACATTTGATTCATTATCGGACCACATCCAATGATACGATCACAGGTTGCTGATTATTCAAAGGAAATTTTTTAGGGGTATCTTAATACGGGCCGGCACCCATCAGGACGCCCCCCTTTGTGATAAAAGGGCGTGGGGTCCAATCATCGAAATTTGAGTCAGTGCCGCCATCCCATTCCCTTGGTGAGACATCAACCGAACATTCCCTCGGAGCCGACACGCCTCAAGCAACATCGCCTCGCAGCGAAAGTCATCCCCCGAAGCGGGGTTGACGGAGTAAGGGTGATGTTACGCTTTGCCCTCCAAATTCTTGGACAAATTGCGTCGATTCTTTTGAGCGCAGTCTTTTGCGTCCCATTTCGTTCGGCACAAATGCGGTTAAAAAGTTTCTCTAAAAAACTGGCTAAAAAACTGGCTTTTTTTATGGACACAAAATTTCACACAAAATGGGAAACTATATGTTATTATTGGAAATATGAGGGGAAATTAACTGGCTAAAAAACTGGCTAAAAAACTGGACATAAAAATGATAATTGAAGATCGCAACGAAACCATCGGCCTTATGGAACCGCTGCTGATTTCCGAGTCATCACGGCACCGAAGCGCGTTGAACGATCTCGCGCTTGAACTCGCGGCCCGATCTGCCGCATTCAAGAGCAGCCTGCCGAAGGAGATCGTTTCTGCCCTCGCAGAGCTCGTCCGCTCGATGAATTGTTATTACAGCAATCTGATCGAAGGGCACGAGACGCATCCGATCGATATCGAGCGCGCCCTGCAAGAGGATTATAGCGCGGATCCCGAGAAGCGGGATCTGCAACTCGAAGCCAAGGCGCATATAGCCGTCCAGTCATGGGTCGATGCCGGCGGCGTGGAGGGCGTTGAAACCGACCCCGCAGCCTTGTGTGAGATCCATCGGCGGTTTTGCGAGCTGCTGCCGGACAGTCTCCTGTGGGTCGAGAACCCTGAGACGAAAGAGAGGGCGCGCGTTCTCCCCGGCGCATATCGCACAGGGTACGTTCAGGTTGGCCTCCATGTTCCTGTGAGCCCGGGCGCCATTCAACGCTTCCTTGACCGCTTCCACGATGCCTATGGCAGGCTTGGCAAGGCCAGCGCGATCATTGGTGCGGCCGGCGCGCATCACCGTTTTTTGTGGATACACCCCTTTGCGGATGGCAATGGCCGCGTCGCCCGCTTGATGTCGCATGCCATGTTGCTGCGATCCCTCGATACCGGCGGCCTATGGTCCGTTGCGCGCGGGCTCGCGAGAAAGGTTGAAACCTATAAGGAGCACTTGGCTTCGTGCGACACTGATCGCCGGAACGATCTCGACGGGCGCGGCACACTGAGTGAAGAGGCCCTCGCCTCATTTACCCGCTTCTTCCTGGAAACCTGTCTTGATCAGGTCAATTTCATGGAGAACCTGATGCAGCCCGCTGCGCTTCGAGAGCGTGTTTTGTTGTGGACGAAGAACGAAGCCGAAGTCGGGCGCCTGCCCGCCAAGGCTGGTCGCCTCATGGAGGCGATTCTCTACCGTGGCTCATTGCCTCGTAGCGAGATGGAAGACACCCTCGGCATGGCTAGCGCTAGGCGCGTCGCCAGCGCGCTCGTCAAGGCCGGTGTCCTGACCTCGGAAACGCACAAATCTGATCTCAAACTTGCCTTCCCCGCCAGCTTGGCCTCGCTATGGATGCCAGGTCTGTTTCCGGAGAAGTAGAGGTGTTCGAGCTGAACAGCCGCGAGGAGGCAATTCTAATTTGGCTCTCGCTCGCTTTCGTCGCCATCATGTTTATTCCTAAAGCTCGTCCCGCGCTGGCCGGGCTCATCAGTGCTTTTTTTAAACCTTTGATTCTTGTGGCCATCGGGACGGCGATCACTTGGGTTGCGCTTTGTGTTGCCCTTCTGGCGACATTAAATATCTGGGCACTCCCGCACCTGAAAGGCACGCTGGTCTGGGTAGTGACCTACGGGCTCGCAACGCTATTCGACGTCAACCGCCTGTCCGATACACCAAGGGCGCTTAGCACCCTTGCCAAAGAGGCCGTCGCAATAACGGCAATCATCGTCTTCATCGGCGAGTTCTACACGTTTCCACTTTGGGGCGAGTTGATCTTGGTGCCAGCCTTGGTTTTCCTAGGCCTGTTGCTCGCCGTTGCGGACAGCAAACAGGAAACCAAGATCGTTGCGAGATTGTCTGAAAACCTTCTCATGATGGCTGGATTGGGGATGCTTGGATTCAGCGTCTATCGGATTGTCGCGGGCTTTCAGGAGTTCGCGAACCTCGACACGTTGCGCGACTTTGCAGTGCCAGTGCTGTTATCGCTGATGTATCTCCCATTCCTCTATGCCGTGCTGCTTCACCTGGCCTACCAAAACGCCACCAGCGGCATGAAATTTAAGTTCAAGGACAACCGTCTCCGTCACCACGCGGTCCTGCGGGCAATGATGGTGTTTGGTGGGAAAATTGAGCTGCTCCAGCGGTTCAAGCGCAATATGAACCAAGCTGATGAGCTCAACCGGATCACGATAGACGAAACAATCAAGGAAGTATGGGAGACCTACAAGCGCGAGAAAAACCCTCCCCACGTGCCTTGGGAGCTCGGATGGTCGCCCTTTACGGCCCAGGGTTTCCTGGAGACAGAGGGGCTCAAGACAAAGGACTATCACCGGTTCGTTCGAGATTGGCTTGCCGACTCGCCATCGGCCACGACTGACGACAGCCTCTTTCCAAGCCACGTCACCTACAGGATCTACGGAACCGAGCAATTCGCAACCCGACTAACGCTGACGCTCGATGTCAACCAGTTGGGCAAGGCACAAGTGGCTGACGACCGTTTCTGGGAATTGGCTGCGGCCCTGCTTTTCGAAGCCATTGGCAACGAAGCGGTGGAGCGCTTCCAGCGGGATTGCATCGGTCGAGACAGCGGTGAGAACAGCATCAACGAAGTCAGCATCACCTTGACGCGCGACAACTGGGGCATCGATGATCAGGGAGGTTACAGCCGCAGGCTGATCATCTGCCATCCAGCACACGTGCCCGGTGACAACGGGTAAAGGCGCACAAAGGAGGCCGCTCCCCCATTCATCCCGCTTTGCCATTGATTTCCATCAATGAGGCTCAAGCGCTCATATCAAGCACCTGAGCCTCGATCAGAACTGGCTCGACTATAACAACGCAAGCTGAGCACAAGTGGGATCAGTGATCCCATAGACCTCCCGAGCCATGCGCACGGTCTGATGACCGGCAAAGATAGGCTTGTCGGTGACTGTGTTGTGGGTGTCCCAACTCGCCCAGATTTTGAGACCAGCGCCCTTGAAGGAGATATCAAGGCTGTCTGGCCCGCCGGATCCACCGAAGACGCCCAGCACGGCGACCAGCATTTCGGAGAGCCGTTCATCGCTCGCCCCGCCGGCGAGCTCGTCGCCGTACCAGCGCAGAAGTGCGCTGGTGGCGATTTTGAACGCGGCACATTTGTCCGCGTGGGAAAGGATCGCGCTCATGCTGCAGTCCTCCGCTTGGCGGTTTTCGCTGCAGGCTTCTTTGTGCGTTTGGAATCGTCCAGAAGCATGATCACGCCGTCGGGCGGAAGTGCATCGAGCTTCAGGCGGATATGGCCACCCTTGGTGGTCCAGGCGGCACCAATCTCGCGCCAGAAGGCTTTGCGGCCGGTGGTCTCGTCGCCCTCGCGAACAGCGAAGGCACGCAGGGTTGGTTTGGAGAAGTTTGACATCGGATGGCTCCCTTGGTGTTGGCGCTGGAACGCGTCTGCCGTGTTCCAATCGCAGATCACCAAAGGCGGGGGGTGCTCGCGTGCCGCCCTGAAACCGAAGGCGGCGTCAGCCGGGGCTTGGCACGAGGAGAGCCCGCGCGCCTAGATTTGCGTCTCTTGGACACCGAGCAGAAGCCCAGCGCCAACGACCAAGGAGCCTACCAAACATCTTCACAGTCCTACCTCTCCCGCTCATCATCCTCGCGACCGCGACGTGCCTTGCGAAGCGCAAGGCGGTGTGCGATCTCGTCCTGCTCATCACGGGCAAGCCCCTCGCCTGCCCGCTTGAACCCGCCGCCTTTGCGGCGTTCTTGCTCATAGCTTTTCCATGTCCCGAAGCGTGCTTCGAGGATCGTCAGTCGGTGCTTCTTGCCACCGAGTTGAGACAGCTTCGCGTAGGACTCGCCGTCGCTGAAGATGAGCCCCTGGCCCTTGCCATGGATATCGAGCCCTTGCTCGGACACGCGGGTTTCAAGATCGGACCATGACGATGCATCGTCGAAATGCGGACGAATGAACTGGCGCAATTGCGTGATCTTGTCCTTGCCCCATTGAACAAGGTCATTCACATCGAACCCGCCAGCGGCACGCTGCTTCAAGCGCTCGCCAAAGCTCAACATGCGCGACAATCGCCCCGGAACCTGCTGGAGCCCCAGCTCCTTCTCCTGCGCCTTCAGTGAGCGCTCCAAACGGGTTTTGTAGCGCCATTTGGGCCAGGCCTTGCCGGTCTCCGGATGCACCCGGTTCACCATCACATGCAGATGCGGGTGCTCGGTGTCATTGTGGCAGACAATCACCGACTGATGCTCGGACAGACCGAGATCATCAAGCGCCCGGTCGGCGACGCCGGCCATGGCGTCGCGCTCCAGACGCTCGTCCGGGGGCCAACTTACAGAAAAATGAAAGACGGGATCTTGCACCCGTCGCGACAACCGCGCCGTCGCCCGCATCATCGCCGGATAGGTGGCCGGGTCGGTTGTCGGCAAATTGCGCGCCTCAGCCCACTCGACCCGTTCTGGTCGATCGCCACGCTGCCCCGTGGCGAGATATCGGGCGAGGCCGCCAAAGCCGGTTCCGGTTTGAGCTTCTCCGATCATGGGAAGCTCAACCGATCCGGCGCACAGCGGAAAGCACCGCGTCCAATGCCCCGTTGATCGCAGCTGCCGATACAACGAAACCGGTATTGGCCTGGCGGGCGAGTTGATTGAGATTGTTCCCAATCGATGTCAGCTGGCGAATGGCTTCCGCTGAAATGCGTGCGGGTTTTGCTTGGGGACGCACCCCAAGAGAACACGCTCGCACGAATGCTGCACGGGTTAAGTCGCAAGTCTCCGCAGAGGTGTCGATGGTAGCCAGCTCAGCTGGCGTGACATAGACATCGATCCGCTCGGATCGAACCTCGGTGGACGCTTTGCGATAACCCTTTGGCGGCATTCGTTAAGCCCTCCTGGCAATTGAAGGACAAGCAGGATATGCCTTGAGGACACACATCGTGTGCTCCGAATGGTATACATGTAACGGCGCATTTTTGCCCGTAAACATCCTGCTTGCTCCCTCCCAAGTCGATCAAACCCACCATAGCATACTCCAGGTTGTTACGTCAGACCATTGCACAACCGACACATGTGCCGTTGCACCGATGCTTCACCCCAAGCACCGTGGCGCATGTGTCACGCCGACGAGACGAGTCCCTCTTTAGAGGGGCTCCAGGATCGTTGGCGCGAGAAGCCGTCAGGGACGGATTCGACAGACAGAAGTGGGAGGCACAATTGGCCGGGCAAAGGCCAATTTGGATCACGCTTCCAGGCCAAAGGCCTCAAGGGCGGGATGGGTGGGGTAGCACTGACCTCGCCCCTCCCAAGGGGCGAACCAGAACAGCGTGCTTCTTTCGCCTGGCCGCCACGCCGACACTGAAGCGGCCCGCAAAGCGCTTGCCTGATTGCGCTCATCCGGTAACAGTGCGGGTACAACTTCAGGGGGATGTATTGGCAAGTCCGTACGCAAGAGGAATTGCGCGAATCCAGCACGCGGACACCGGCCAAGTGTTCGAAATCCACGCCAAAGAGCTCGATTGGGAAGAGGTCGGCGTGGAAGAGCGAAGTATGGGGCCAGAGACCTTCTACGCCGCCGTGGTCGAGCATCCGGAATTGGGTGAACTAGTATGGGAACTCAGCGAGTATCCCATTGGCGCGTTTAACGACGCCGACACAAACGTTGGCCCGCACCAGCTGCTTAAAAATGTCGAAGTTGGCCTTGGCCATCCACCAGACGTCGAAGACGGTGACGGCGAGGAGCATCCGCTCGTGGTCGACGATATGGTTCGATGGTTTTTCGAACACTTTGAAGACCCCGCACACGAGATGCCATATGACGGTCGCGAAGGGGGCTATCAGTACTTCCGAGGTGGTCCATATTCGGCAAGAGACATGCTCGCCGATCAGTTTTCCGAAGTCCCGTACGAAACTCGCCAGATCGCCGTCGACGAGATCGAACGCGATGGGACGATTGATTGGGCACCCGTGGACGATGGGAGTTTTGCTGACGATTTCGATCAAGACTCTGAAGACGCCGCCCGGGACGTAGCTGAGGCTGATCCGGACGCACCGGGCGGGCCTCCTGATCAAACGCCGGGGCCATCTTTCGAGGTCAACGCCAAGGACCTCATTCAGCTTGCCAAGTCGGGCGCGTGGAATGACGAGGAAGCTGACTCTTTGGCTGACCTTCTCGTCCAATTGCGGGCGGCGGTTGACGACCTATTGGCCGCGCTCGACGGCACTAACGCTCATGGCCACATTTTCAAGGCAGCGCGTGCTTACCGCAATGCGTTAGATGGTTCCCCGCTCTCTATTGATCGAATGTATGCGCTTGGCCTTCGGCTGATAAATGCTGAAGACGCATTGCGGCAGGCGGTCTCCACAGGCGACTTGCCCCCGTTGCCCATAGAGGCACATGAGGCCCTCCAATCGAGCTTGCACTTACACGGCGTCGTCATAGGAGCTACAAGGCGTGGTAAAGAACTACTTCAAAGCGCCGCGGATTTTGCACGATCAGAACACGAAACGGCGGAACATCGCGCGCTTCGCAAAGGCTTGGCTGATGCTGTCGCCGGATCGAACGGCGTGTTCGACACCGACACCCAAGAGTTCGTCGCGAATACGCTGAATGCGAACGCGTCCGGTCCCTATCCAGATCGATCACACCACCTCGCGCAATCAACCGAACGGAACGTGCTCGTCACGCTAGCCAAGTGGGCTGTTAAACCAGCGGGCTTGGTCCTAGGGACTGCATTCCTCACTAGCGTCCCAGGCGCTGAAGTGATCGCTGGGACCACACACGCCATCGATGGGGTTTGGACGTTTGTCGTCGCTAACCTGCATCTCCTGCAGAATTTGGCCGCCACCTACGCCGCGGACATGAGCTGGGTGCAGACCACTTTCTCCTCGATCGCTCACTTTTTGAAAATGCTTGGCAAGAAGTGACGCGCCCGACCTTTGCTACAGTCTAAGTAGCTTTGCGCCTTTGACGGCCAGCGCCTCAAGAGCGCGGATTTGATCCCGCGCACCGATTTCCTCGGCATGTTTATGAGCCGCAGACAACTGGGCGATGGCTTGATGAACTCGGCCCGTGCGAAGATAACCGACGGCGAGCTTTCGCATGGCACGCACAACGAACCCATTTAGGTCGCCTTTGCGCAATATCTCCAATCCCTTTTCCATATAGTCGATCCCAAGGTTACCCCTGCCGGCTCCGACGAGAGCGTATCCCCATTCACTCAGCGCTTCTCCATATGACGTCCCGCCCTCCGGCTCGCGCAGTCGAGTAACTCGCTCATAGTCTGCCAAAGCCGCGTCAGTGCACCCGGTTTGGAGGAAGATGCTGCCCCGCATCGCATAGCCGCCACTGGCGTCAGGAGCACGCTCGATGCTTAGTTGTGCGTGGGAGAGAGCCAAGTCGAATATCGGTCGCTTGATATCCGACAGCTTGGCGATCGAATAGTACTCGCTTGCCAATCCGCCGTGGGGGTACTGCGTACCGTCCGCATCGCCAAGATCAGCCGCCGGCGGCAGCGCTGCTCTCGACCCAAGAGCGGCTAAGCAACTCATCGGGAAATGCCCGTGCAGTCCGTACCAGGCACCGTTATTTGTCCAAGAGGCAAGCGCTCGGTCCCAAAGCGGGAGATAAGCTTGGCACGATGGGTCGTTGTAGGGTGCCCCCATCAACGCGCGCAGTGCGAACCAGATGAGTGACAGGCGGGCTTGGTGAGTTTTCTGTCCGGACGCTTTGTCCAGAATTTTGATCACATCCTCAGGATCTGGACGTGGAATACTGAGGTCGGTCGCACCATTAAGGAACCGAAGCGACGGAGCTTCCACCTCGGGGTCGTAGGAACGATGTCGACACTTGAAGAGCCGATCAACCAACGCCCCAATGTTCGGCGGGCGAAGTGGCCCGCGTCGCCACGCCGGCCGCTCGTATCGTTCAACCAGCTGTAGGACCTTTCGTACAATTTGATCTTCCGAAGCCGGTCGTAGGCGAAAGTACGGAAACGCCGGAGCCAAGAACTTAAGAAGCGCAGTTTGCTTGTCGTTGGGGGTGTAGCCGTTCAGAAGGAACAGGAACGTTGGCTTTCGAAGCAAGGCCGCCACGAAGATTTCCGACTCGAAGAACGATGAAGGGATTTCGGTTACCCCTTCAATCGGGACAGGCGAGCCGTGCCGCTCCGTTACAACGATCACCACGCACTCCGCCTGGCGAACACCGTCCAAGCAAACTTCGTTTTTTTCGAACGGGCTGAGAGGAGATACTCGATCTAGCTCGGGAAAGTCTTCTGCCATCCAGACCGTGCGGCCTAATTTAGCGGCATCGGACTCGCCGCCGGTTGCAGCGCAAATGCGATCACGAAAACCCAATCGTACGTGGCGCGGATCTTCGAAGCACGATGAAAGAAATACTGGTCGAGTGCAGACCATCCGCTGCCCTTTGCGAGCATACGACCGCTTGTATATTGGCAGTCGTCACGCTTCATTTCGTGATTTTCCGAACAGAATGGTGCATAATGTTCGGATATTGTAATTCAATCAACCGGGAATTTGGCCCGAAGGGGATTTATTGAACCTTGCGACACCCTCGCTTTTTGACCAGTCCGGTAAACGCCTTTATCTAACGCCTGCCGAGCGCGCACGCTTCATAAACGCCGCGAATAGGTACCCACCGGAGTGGCGAACCCTCGCAAAATTTCTCGTACTCACCGGCTGTCGGATCTCTGAAGCGCTCAGCGTGCGCGCCGAACACTTCGACTTCGAGGACAGTCGAGTCGCGGTCGAAACCTTAAAACAACGCAGACGAGGTGTTTGGCGGCGAATCCCCTTGCCGAAAAACCTCCTGGCAGAGTTGGACCGAGTCCACGGAATTCGGCAGCCCCCGAAAGGACGACACGCTCATCGGCGCCTCTGGGTGATGGGTCGGACCACATCATTCGAGCGCATCAAACGAATAATGTTGGACGCTAGCATCGCCGGCCCTCAAGCCTGCCCGAAAGGGCTTCGGCACACCTTTGGTGTACATGCGATTCTAGCTGGCGTCCCCATCACGTCCATACAAGTCTGGATGGGACATGCGCGATTGGAGACCACGCAGATTTACCTATCAGTTGGGGGGCAGGAGGAATATGAAATCGCGCGTCGGATGTGGCAGTGACACTGCAAAACTCAATCCTTTTCTCCCGCTCCGTGCCCCGTCTCGCTACTGACTAATGGGTCTATATGGCCTCTCCACAAGAAAATACCCTGAATCGGCTCCAGCATACCTCAGAACAATCCTTTCCATCTCTCCAGAGTTATGCAACTCCGCGATTCCTGCATTTATTATGCGCTTTAACCCCGGATTGTCGGCTGGGAGTAGAAGGACATTGGGAAACACCTGAATCGGCTGATTTCCGGAAACATTTCGGACTGCACCGGGGTTATTACGTAGGTAGTCACGCGCGGCGTATTGCTCGACCAGAGTCACATCCGCGCGATCTTCCTGAACAAGAAGTAGCATTTGTGACACATCAGATAACTGGGGAAGCGAAACGGTTCGGGCATTTGGGAACTGTGACCTCGCGAGTATGTCGGAGATTTCTCCATCAATAGTCGAAATAGTGACATCCGGCGCGTTGACCCGGCTCAGGTCACCATCGAAACGAGGATCATCGTCCCGGGCGAACACACTAATACCGCCGTAAAACATCGGCGAACTGAAGTCGACGAGACGCGCCCTAACAGTGTTTTCGTAGATCGCCGAACAAACCATATCATATCGGTTGGTACGCAGTCCCTCGATCATGGAGTCCCAACCGGCTTGCTCCACCCAATCAACTGTCCAGCCCAGATTGGCGGCAATCCCTTCAACTACTTCGGCCGCAATACCGGAGATCTCACCAGTATTTGGATCTAGCATGAGGCCAGGCGCGTAGGTCACGTACCCACAGCGAAGAATTCGACTCTCGCCAACTCTATCGGTCACCACATCGATCGCAGCGTGCCCATCGACCGACCTGTCATTTGACAAGGTCAATACGCTCAAACCTGTCACAAATATGGCAGCCACAGCTCCGGCGATTGCACCGCCTAAAATTCCCTTTGACATATTCGCCTCCATATCAAACCGAAGTCTCAAGATGATCATTTGAGCCCTGAAATGGCTCGAGCCACGTATCATTTATTTGCTTAATACGCTTTTCTCCCAATCCACTATCAGCACCACTCGATTTACTCATCATTCTTGCCATTATAGCTCTTATAGTCGATTGGGCCAATCGTCGCCTTTGCAGATTGGACATTTTGTTAGGCAATTCTATCACATCAAACTCTGGTGACTGAAGCAATATTTCCGAATAACTATTTGCGGCCAGTGCCGACGCATTCCCTATAAACTCCATATAAAGGGCGCGCTTTATGTACTTCTTGAACTTTGTGGCCGTTGATGAAACCCCTATTCCAACCGCATAAGTGGGCGCGAAATTTAGGGAGTTTCCAATATACTCCGATAATTCGCCGGGGGCTTCGCCCAATGGATGATCGAGCCGTGAAAAAGAAACCAGCTCAGCGCTGGGTCGCTCGCGGGTGGCGGTCTTGATCACAGCCTCACACAAAGCTCGGTCCGCTATGATCATGGGTTCCCGGCTCGAGCCCCCCCTCGCCTCGCCCCCTTCTGCACCAAGACCGTTCAATTCAGCGACAAATCGACCGATTGCGGCCTTAAAGGTGGGCTCCCTAACGTACTCAACATTTGTATAAATTGGGCGGTCAAGATTACAGGGGCCAGACGCGAACAGGTCGCCAATTTCGTCCTGCACAACTGTTATTGAAAAGAGCCGCTGAACAGCCTTCGGATCAAGCTGGAAAGTTGACCACACATCGCGAGAGGCCAACGGATCATCCTCGCGCTTCAGCGCTCCCCACAGAGACAACAACCCCCGTTTGGTGGTTACTACGCCAAGCGGCATTCCAATTCCTGGCAGGGTGACGAAGTCCATACCGTTTAACCTGCGAAACGGAGTATCGTATACTCCGATCACTGCATCGAGCTCGCTATCACCACCCGATTGAGCCGCCAATCGGGCCCCGAGCTTTGAAAAAGAAACCACCTCACCAGAGAACTCCACCCCCCAATTCGGGTTGATGCAACCCAGCCAAGACTGCGCCAACCGATAGCCCAAGGACCCCGGCTTGTTTGGACGCTGCTCGACCGCGGATGAAGGGTCGACGGACAACCAAGGCGGCCACTTTACGACACCTACCCGGATTGGCCCTTTGTTCGAGTCAGGGATATTCGAGCGCTCGATTATTCCCCTGAGAATCGCGTCATCCGAATCAACAAGGGGCGCGCCGCGGAGGGTTTTCCCCTTGGCTCTCGCACCGCTGACTGCCGCACTCCTTATACCCTTCTGGACCGCGAGGCTGCTAGGATTCAATCCCATTGCACTTATCACCTCGTTCAGATCAATCGGGTCGCCGCCCCTCTCATTGACGTAGGCGACAACTCTGGAGATCGATTGAGACAATCCGATTTGGCGCTTCTGGCTAATTGACGCCGGCTCATTGGCAGCGTGGGAGCGGGGCTCCTCTGGTCGTCGCGCCAGTATTTGCGCAAGCGTCTGCGCGCTAATTCCTAGCTCTTTGGCTTGCTCCTGGCGCGTGTGATAGCCCGCACTAATCTCCTCCAACCTTCTAGCAAGAAGACTCAATGCATCTGGATCGCCCATGCTTACCTCCGTCAGTGCATCCCGCTTATAGCTTACCCGATACGATTCAGCAACATGCAAATATATCTAGAACGTATCTAGATATATGCTACGTTAGAGCTAGATTGTTCTGACTTTTTTGTTAGTATGCAGCTCCAGTGGCAGGGCGGGCCTGCTTAGCGATGGAGACAGCAATGATCGACTTAAAAGGATGTATCGCCTCGATTGTTCTACATATGACGATCGCATTCTGGTACTTCGGCGCAGGACCAGAGGAATATATTCCCGCCATCTCGTACTGCGCTCTGGCGGCTTTGCACGCCCACGACTATCGTAGCTTTGCAAAGTGGTTCAATCGCTACAGCGGGAAGAAATAAATTTAACCGGGTGAAGCGCCAGCCAAAAGAGAGAGCCAAGAGTGTTCGAGATCGTCATCAACTATTGGCCAGGCCTGCTTCGCGGGCTTGGCCAAACCTTGGCAATTTGTACTGCGGTCTGGGCGATCTCAGTTCCCGCAGGATCGCTTGTGGGCCTCTTTGCATTCACTATGCCAAAGTCGGCGGGCGTCATTGTCCGAATCTGTGCGTTTTTCTTGGGGTCCATCCCACCCTTGATATTGTTGTTTTGGTTTCATTTTCCGCTTCAGGCAATATTGGGGGTACGGATCGATCCGGTGTGGACAATCATTCTCACCCTCACCGTGGTTGATATATTTGCGGTCGCTGAAATAACGCGCTGGGCGTATTCGAGAGTTCCGCAGTCTTTGCGATACCTTGGGTGGGTATCCGGTCTGCGGAGGTCACAAATTTTCATGGAAATCGAACTGCCCACACTAATCCGCCATGCCTCCGCGCCAATTCTTTTTAGCCAGATTGTTGTGCTGCATGCGTCTCTTTTCGGTTCTCTCATTTCGGTTGAGGAACTATTTCGTGTGGGTCAGCGGATCAACGCCGTAGAGTACCAACCTGTCGAAGTTTACTCGGTCGTGGGTTTGATGTTCTTGCTGATCACCATTCCGTTGAATTTGATATCATTTTGGGTTTCTCGTCGTTCTGGAGGTAATTCCCAATGAGCTTCGAGATCCGGAAATTGTCGAAGTCGTTTCCAAGCGGATTTCGGTTGGGTCCAATCGACTTGGTCGCGGCCAAGGGCACCGCGCTCGCCTTGTTGGGCCCGAACGGGTCCGGAAAAAGCGTGCTGCTACGAAGTGCGAGCTTAGTTGAGCCACCTGACTGTGGTGAGATCAGTCTTGATGACGGTTCCGACACCTTCAATGCCGCGGCGCCCCCCCAATCCAACCGCAGAGCGTGGCCGAAACTCACAGCCGTTTTCCAAGAGTACCCACTTGTTCCGTGGAGAACGGTACGAGGGAATCTAACTCTCGGCCGCTCCGCCCGATCAGGTGGAAAGGTCAAGCTAGATGAGTTTGCCCTAAACCTACTTGAGCGACTGCAGCTGGCCGACCTGCCAAACGGCGAGGCGCGTAGGTTGTCAGGTGGGCAACAACAAAGCTTGGCGCTCATTGCCGCATTGTGCCGCCACCCGGACTATCTGCTCCTCGACGAACCAACGTCTGCGCTGGATCGAACACGAATTCCGATTCTCATAGAATTACTCAATGAATACAAAGCCAGAGGCGGAACGATTATTTGTGCGACGCATCATCTGAGCTTCGCCAGGGGTGTGTGCGAGCGGTATGCGTTCCTTTCGGATGGCGAGATCGCTGAGGAGGGGCGGTCGGAGGCGCTTCGAGAAAACGGAGAGGGGGAAGCTGTCGCGTACTATTTTCCGAGTAGCCGCGCACGCTGGGACTGAACTCCGAACAAAATGCACCATTCTGTTCAACCCCGAACCACAGTTCGGAGTGTGAGGTGCGTTCATGGTCGAGTCAGCAAGCCCCCTTCTCCCTCCTCAGGACCTCATCGCAAGGCACCGGCGAACCTACTTTTTCATGCAGATGAGGATGCTCACCCTCGGGGCCGCCTGCATTGTGATCGTTGCCCAGATCTTCCTATTGCACCAGGTCGCCGCGATGGTCATCGCCGCCCTCGCGTTCGATGTGTGCCGGACGCTCGATGGTTTTCGGCTCCATCGTCTCGCTACTGGGCGGTGGCTCAGCGAGGATCTTCGATCGCTCATCGAGTATTTTATCTCAGCGACGCCGCGCCGATGGCTTGAATATGCGCTCCTCGCCCTGCCGGCGAATGCACTCCTCACCTATGTGCTCCACACTGGCGAGTTCGATACGCTCAACAATGCGGCGGTTCTGACGATGAATTTCGCACAGAATGCCTGGGGAGCGGCGGAACAAGAAGTGTCCCGTATGCGCGCCGGCCTCGCGTCGTTCGCGGTCAATTTCGGCTTTTCCGGTGTCCTGGAATACCTTGCCGCGCGGTGGCTATTTGCGAAGAGAAAGTTGAAAATCAAAAACAGGACTTGAAATTTCGAACATGCACCCCAATAATATTCAGTATAAAGATTAATTAATGGGTGATGCATGTTAGATGAGATTTTTGAGACGCCGGCAAGTTCCGGATGGAATAACCCTCGCTGAGGCACAACAACTCCAACTTATGAGCCGATTTGGGATCGCACCTGACGCACAAGCAGTCGGGGAACCCCAGGCAAGCGCGGATGCCGCATTGGCAGACGACACTATCGAGATCGCAGGTTAGTGACGCCCTCGGAGTTTCACACGCCGGGCGGTTACGGGATGCCACGTGACGCCGAGGCGTTTTCTATCATTTCAGACGAACCGGTCTGGTTTGTCCCGAACCCCGCAGTTAAGGGGTTCAAGCTGCTGGCGTTCTTTATTGCGCGGCGCCTCTGCCAGAATCCCCGCACTTGGGCAGAACACGGTTGGTGGAGTTGCTTCTACCGGTGCAATGGCGCGCCGCGCCTCAAGCCCTATCAAGCCTATTGGCTTTGGCGCCAGATCCACTATTCGGGCGATGTTCCGGTACTCTTGCCGCCATTGAATGACTAGCGGTTAGCTGGCAAAGTCTCGACCTGCAATGGAGGTTGAGACGTGGCGGACCCATCGGCGAAACTCGACAGTCTGAAGAAGCACCTGGGCGTCGCCCACGCCAGAGAAGAGACGGCGTTGAGGAATTATCGCGCCGCGATCGAGCTCAGAGGGAAGTATCCCGAGATGGGCGATACGCGTCAGGCATCGGAAGTCCGCCAAGACCTCGCAAAGATCTACAAGGCCGCCCAAGAAAAAACCAAGGAAGCCGATCTGGCGCTCAAAACACAAGAACGCCTTCAGGAGCGTGCCGAGCAGAAAGCGTTGGCCGCCGAGAAAGAAGCAAGCAAGCAAACCGGGCGGGACAAGGCCAAAGAGAAGCCCGCCAGAGGGTTTCGCCGTCGCGGACGTGATCTTGAGCGAGAGCGGTAGCTGAGCGTGGCTACGCCCGTCTCCACGCCTTGTAGAGACCGTCCAACAACTCGAATTGATAATGCGGCAGCTTGGTCGCCAGAATGGGCTTTCGATTGCGTATGAAGACGAATTGAAGCTCTTCGGGCAAGGCTCTGACATCGGCGGCGGTCGCAATCTTCCATTTTGTGTAACGGTGATTGATGCGATCTGCCTCATGCTCGAGGTTTGTCACCTGAGAGCTCGAGCTACTATGACCGCTGGTATTATTGTCCGACCGATTTGAGCTGAACCCGGCGCTATGTTGAGGGGACGACGAGCTCCCCAAGGATGAACCGGTGTTGCGCGACGAACTGTTCGACGACGTGATAGAGCCAGCATTGTAGTATCCACGCGCATAGTAGTGCTGGAGCGTCTCACTGGTTTCGCCCAGAAGACGCTCGACATAAGCGGCGGTGTCCGGATCGTTCACACCGAAGAATGACGTCGCGCCGGCATTGGCGGGGAAATTCTGCCAGGCCTCGCCATAGATCGCTTTGAGCTGGCCGATATTCTGGGCGAACGTCCACAGTTGGACGCCATAACCTGCGAGGTAGGCAAGACCATTCGAAATGGGCGTCATCTCGCCCAATGACGGAAACTCATCCAACAAGAAGAGCACTGAGCACGGCGGGGTCTTTCGCCATCCCGGCTGGCCAACCCAGTCGCCCTCACGGGTGAGTTCCACAGCCGCCAAGCCGGTCATCATTCTCAGAACACTTCGGTACTCGACCAGGTATTCTGGCGGGATGATGACATAGATGGTTGTCGGCGCAGGGTTCTGATCAAGTGGTCGGCACATAGACCGTTTCAGGTCAGAAAACCGGAAATCACTGACCTCGGTTGCCTTCAGGAGCCGGTCGGACAACCAAATCTGCATCCCGGCCCGGCACGTCGAAATGATGCTGCTGGCGACTTTTTCACTATGCTCAAGTAGCGCCGTTGCTAGTGCCAGAAGCGGCCGATAACCGATATCCTCAGCGTAGACCTGCATCGCCACAAACTCACGCTCGATGCCAGATACCGCATCATCAGCCATGCTGTTCGCGAACAGGACATCGACGACCGTTCGCATGGTGCGGCCTGACGTCCCGTAATTATTGCGGCAGGTGACAAAGAGGAGGACGCAAGTGAGGAGATTTCTGGCCTCCAGATCCCAATACTCGTCCTGAGATTTCCCGGTTTTGGGCAGGAGCATTTCCGCAAGCAGCCGGCTGTCCTCGAACGTGTCGTTGGTCGGGCCGCCGTCTTTATCCGTGCGGATGAAATCAAGCGGGTTATAGCGGTCCGATGTGTCCTCGAACGGCGAGAATTTCACGACACTGGCGCCGGGAAACATCTGAGCTCGATGCTCTGCCGTGATATCGGAATTCTCGCCCTTCACATCGATGACAAACGCGCTTCCTGCGAAGAAGAGCAAGTTCGGTATGATCTGGCTGACTCCCTTGCCCGTTCGCGTCGGGGCAATAGTCAGTAAGTGCCCGGCATCGGGAAACTCCAACACACCCGCCTGTGGCGACGCGTTTCCATTCGCGTCGGTCGCAAGCACACCCAAGAAGGGGCGCATCCCTTGCGGATAGTCATAAACAAGCGGCTTGGCTCCCATCCTTCCCTCATCGGCACTCAACAAGGCGTGGAAGCGTTCCCCTTCCTGCCAATGCGGCGCTCGATACCAGCGCGAGCGCCAATAATCGCGCCACAAGTCCGCGTATTGGTCACTGTTTGATCGAGTCCGAAATAGAGAAGCGCTCATTGTGCAGCGACCTCCTCGGCTTCAGGATCTGACTCGTCAGTCTCTTCTTCGCGCAGCTGCCAAAGCGCCGCGAACCGATTGGCGTGTTGATGGGAGGCCATCGCCTGACGATGCTCTTCCTCCTCCCGGTTGGCCTCAAGGACATCCTTGCGGAGCCTCGCCGGCGAAAAACTCTCCCACTCCTCGTCGGATCCGGAGAACGCCTTCAGGAGCCCGTGAATTAGATCGGAGGGATAGTCGTCCAGGAATTTCCGGTCGAACTCATAATCGACGAACCCGTAGCGATAGAGGACGAATTTGGGATTGTCCTTCTTCGCGGCGCTTGCCTCATGGCGCACCTCCGAGACAATGACGGGCCGCTTCTCCCGCGGGAATTGCAGATAGGCGGTCACGGTTGGGTCGTTGTGGTGCGGATCCAGCTCAAGATTGGTCGAGGCCTTCGCCCACAAACCGAACGGATCGTAAAGCACCGGGAATTTGGGACGTAGTCGCTTCTTGATTTCTTCCTGCACCCAGGCTCGCTCGCCCGTCAGCTCAGTTGAGAAATCATTGTCCAGGGAGGCATCCCACCTCCGGGTCTCCGAGGCGGTGAAGACGAAGAGTTTCGCGTTGAACTCCTCGAACCGCGTAACCGGTTCACGCATTTCGGGAAAGGCGTGAATATTGGTAGATGGCGGCTCTTTGCCGACCTCAACCTTCACACGCGGAACGTTCCCCGGCTCAGACGATTTCGATGCGACCGTCTTTTCTACCGGCTGATCTGGTTTGACATGCTCTGAAGGGTTGAAGGTTTTTTTGAAAAACTCGGCCACCGCTTTTATAAATGCCGAGTTTTTGGTCTTTGGGTGATTGAAAAGGACGATGACGCCGCCAATGACGACGATGAGGAAAACAAGCTCCATGGGTACGTCTCAACCTCGATTGCAGAGAAGGTCAGCAATCTATGCGAGAATATTCATTCTTGGCCACCTCTAATTTGCGCGAATGAGCTCAGACTGCGCGTGTGCGACGGCTTGCCGCGACAGATACCCAATCGTCCCACAACATCTCTCGCAGCGGCTTTGACATAGGCTGATGCGTGATGAAGCGCGCCAATTCATCAAAGAGTTGGCTCTCGATCTCAGTGACAATCTCGATCCTGCGCTGAATGCACTCACCGTCTTTGATCTTGATCTGGAGACGCCAACCGGCATCACGGCCATGCGGCTCGATCCATGTGTCGACACTCCATCGGCCGCTATTGATATAGACGCGCCGGGTCGGCCCTGATTTCGGCCATGCCTGTAATTTCATTGTTCAACGCCTCCTCTCTCGTCCAACCGGATATCTTGTCGGGATTGGTCGGTTTCCAATCCACCCTGGCTCTTATGGGGAATTCTGGAAGCGTCGCCGACTTGGGCGGCTGACATCTCTCGAAATGGGTAGACGTGGGGGCTCAATGCCCCCAGAAAACATGCACCTCTTCGAAGCGCTCCTCGATCGAGATCACGTCGCCATTGAGTTCCATGTCGCGGGCAATCGCCTCATAGTCGATGTAGTACTGAAGACGATCCGGGACCTCGCAGGTCTCTGAAATGACGTCCTCCGCGAACTCGGCACTCGACCGGCAGGTGCCGGCATATCGGGCCAGCATGTCCTGCGCGTCGGACAGATCGCTGAACACGTGCTCCAGCACGAGAGCGCCGAGTGATCCGTGTTCACGAAGAAACAGAGCGATCTCGCTGACAGTCTGCACGGAATCGTACTCGTTGATGAGAGCTCCCCCGAAATCCTCATAATCGTGGATCGCGAACTCTTCGGCGTTCGGGATTGGCGATGCGGATAGCATGGCGTTGATCTGATCCCGGATCGCGCTTGTGTCCTGGGTGGCATCAATCCAGCTGCCGTGAAGGTGGCCATTATTGTACGCCGCGAGGCAAGCGACATAGATGCGAGGGTGAAAGGTTGTGGTCATTGGTCTGTCTCCTGTTCGAGACCGTGTTCATTCACGGCCTGTTGGAGAGCGTTCAGCTGACGCCGGCGGAGCGGCGCACCTCGTCAGAGGCGTCCCGCAGGAAAGACGCTGGAGGAGATGTTTCTTGGATGGGCGGGGAAATGAGCTTTGCTCATGGCGAAGAAACCTCTGCGCAGGCGTTGCGCCATGCTCAACCGGCAAGGCACGTTTCCAATCACGAGGCCCGTGAAACGTTGAGACAGGAACAGAATCACTAATGACCCGCGTGCTCGCTATGTTTGCGGCTCGTCAGAGGGTGAATGGTTGGTGCGGACGGAGGGACTCGAACCCTCAAGGCCTTGCGGCCGACGGATTTTCTTACCTGCTACGGCTTTCGCCGCCACTCGCTTATCGGATGCAGCATCCCGCGAGTGTTTGGGGTCTGGACTATCCCTTCGTCGTACTTCGAGCATGCCTCGAAGCCTTAGACGCCGCCCGTCTAGTCTCTACACCTTCCCCGAGCTTATGAATGCCTGGGGCTTGGCTCGGGATTAGCTTTGGACGACTGCTCGTCCTTTAGCCTTCCCCGAATTTGAGCGGTTCTACGTCCAGGGTTTCCCCCGGCGCACTCAAATTGCTTAAGTCCGTTGCGTCTACCGGTTCCGCCACGTCCGCACTGAGCGGTTGGAAACCAACCGCATCGATTGATTAGCAGATATGCCACTGGGGACAAGCTGCCGGAACGGCTGCTACGATTTTTCAGAGACGGGTTTGTGCTTCTTGACGCGCCGCACATTGACGGCGGCGGCGTTGATGCTGGTTTTGATGTGGGCCGCATAGTGCTTCTCGATCATCTCCACGCTGGTGCGGCAGTTCTTGGCCACTTGGTAGATGTCGGCCCCTTCCATCAGACGAAAGCAGATATAGCTATGACGAAGGCTGTAGGCTGTACGGCGGTTGCCATCGCGGTCGAGCTTCAATCCGAGTTCGTCGAGGATACGGTTGAGAAGTGTCAGGTGCGACTTGGGGAAGACAGGATCTGACGGCTCTGGCGTATTTCGCTCGACCAGCCTTTCAAACGGGCGCACCGCACCAGGCATGCTCTTGCAAAAGCCGATACCTCTTTTACCCCTGACTTCGATCTCCAGGATCGTTTCCTCGCTATCGTAATCCTCCACGATAGCGATATCCCGGTATTGCAGCCGATAGGCTTCGTCAGGACGCAAACCGGTATTCGCCATAAAGAGCACGAAGTCGTGCATCTGGGCAGTCTCCCACTCGTAGCGCTTTCCCTTGCATGCGGCAGCGCGCTCGCGGGTTGCTTTGTAGAGCTGCTCGTATTCCTGAGGCGAGAACCAGGCGCGGTGGCGCACCTTCTTCGCCGATTTGTAGGGCATCGATAGATCGGGAAGGTGTGTCAGCCATCCATGACGGATCGCCGTCTTCAACACCTGTCGTAGACAGACGATTTCCTGATGGATGGTGCTCGGAGCTGGAGGTCCATATTCCTTCTCATCTGCGTGCCCGAACCGGGCCACAGAATTCGACTGCCGGTGGATACGGTATTCCTGGACCTTCCCACCGGTGACCTCTGACAATCCCATTTCGCCGAAAAATGGGATGAGATAGTTTTTCAGGCGTCGCTTGTGACCGTCCACGTAGACCGGGCTTCGGGTGCCGCCGGTGATAATCTCGAACTCACGCTCGAATTGAGCGGCTGCGTGTTTGAAAGTTTTCTCATTCTTCAATTCGCCAATGCGGGCCTTGCCGCAGAGCGTCAGATACCAGTCCTCGGCGAACTCCTTGGCCAAGGACAGACTGTCCTCTTTCGTCGTGGCGCGGTGGTTCTTTCCATCAAAGCGGGCGGCACACTGCCAGCACGGACTACCAGGCCTCTGATAGAGCCGAACTTTTCCACCCAATATCTTGTGAACAGCCATTATCGCTGCCCCTTATGGATGGTCCAATCTGAGTGTGTGTTTTTGTGCATCATTTGTGCACGGTATCATATGGCAATTTTGATGGCGAGTAGAAAGTGATTTTTCTTTGTATTACAAAGGTTTTAATGGTGCCCATGGCCAGACTCGAACTGGCACTGGAAGGATTTTAAGTCTGTTGCGTCTACCATTCCGCCACGCCCGCACGGCGCCGAGGCGCGATCCTACACGGGCTTTCCCGCGAGGCCAGCGGGCATTTCACAGGCTTCCACAGCCGTTATCGCCAGCGCCAAAAAGAGAGCCGCACCCATCGGGCACGGCTCGCTTTTGTTGTCGCATGCTGTGTCAGACGGTCTAATTCACCTTCTGGCCATCAGCATTGGCGGCATAGCGGGCGATGCGGACCAGTTCGAGGAATTCATCGCGATGGCCGAATTCATCCGGCCCCAGCGCCGCGCTGGCCTGGTCGAGAATCTGGTCATAGCCATACCCCTCACGGATATAGGGATCGCCGCGCAGCATTTGCGCGAAGCCGGCGACTTCGATCGAGAAGCGCGTTTCGCGGTCAGCCGCGGCGAAATCAGCCACCGCATCACGAGCCGTAATCGGCTGTTCGATCAGGCGGCTCTCGTCTTCGCCGGGCTGTTTGTAGCGCACCCGCAGCAGCCCGTATTCGGACGAGATATCAGCCGTGGTGGACGGCGCAGCGCCATAGCGCAGCGGCTCCAGCAAGGCCCCTTCCGATCCCGGTGCCGCGATCTCGTAAATCGCCGTCACGGCATGGCCGGACCCGACCTCGCCGGCATCAACCGCATCATTATTGAAGTCGGCCCGTTCGAGCATCCGCGTCTCATAGCCGATCAGACGATATTCGGCGACCTGCGCCGGATTGAATTCGATCTGGATCTTGACATCATTGGCGATCGGAAACAGGGCGCTCGAGCTTTCCTCGACCAGCATGCGCCGGGCCTCTGCACGGCTGTCGATATAAGCCGCTGTGCCATTGCCGGCCTGGGCGATGGTCTGCATCATCTGGTCATTATAATTGCCGCGGCCAAACCCCATCACCGACAGATAAATGCCGCTGGAGCGCTTGCGGGCGACGAAATCTTCCAGCCGCTCATCCTGGGTGACGCCGACATTGAAATCACCATCGGTCAGCAACATGACGCGATTGACGGCGTCCTCGTCGAAATTGCGCTCGGCCAGGTCATAGGCCAGCGCCAGGCCGGCTCCGCCAGCGGTAGACCCGCCCGCGTGCAGGCTGTCGAGCGCGGCATGGATCTGCCGCGAATCGCGTGCCCGCGTCGGCTCGAGCACCGCACCGGCAGCACCGGCATAGACGACGATGGCAACCGTGTCGTCGGGATCAAGTTCGTCGACCAGCAAATGCATCGCCTGCACCGCCAGCGGCAGTTTGTCGGGCGAATTCATTGAGCCGGAAACATCGATCAGGAAGACGAGATTGGAGCGTGGCCGCTCCTCGGCCACCATTTCATAGCCCTGTACCGAGACATGCATCAGCCGGGTCTGCGCATTCCACGGATTGGGCGTCACCTGCACCCGCGTCGCAAAGGGCTCATCGAGGCTGTCCGGCAGGGCGTAATCATAATCGAAATAATTCACCATCTCCTCAACCCGCACAGCGTCCTGCGGCGGCAGGGTGCAGTCATTGAGATAGTCGCGCACCACGGCATAGCTCGCCGTGTCGACATCGATCGAGAAGGTCGAGACCGGGTCTTCGGTGGTTGAATGCACGGTGTTGAGCTCGGCATGCTCATAGCGTTCACGGTCGATTTGACCCGGGCGGGGCGTCATGGGCAAGGGCGCGTAGCCGCGCATATTGCGGGTATCGGCAAACGACGCCGCGCCCTGTTCCCGCGCCACAGGCGGTGGCGGCGGTGGAGGTGGCGGTGTTGTGTTGGGCGGAGCCTGAACAGCATTCAGGGGCGCCAGCGACCCGGTTGTCATCCGTTGCGCCGTAACACTGATCTCGTCCTGCCCGCCAAACCCGGCACGGCCGCGATTGCGGCAGGCGGCTGGTATCGCGTCGGCCATGGCCTGTTTGGCGCCCTCATCGCGAGCCAGCGCCGCCGGCGCCGACTGAATCGCGGCCCCGGTTACCAGCGCCGCGAGCGCCGTCGTCATCATCAGATTGCGTGTCATGTCATTCTCCCCTTCCCGTTCCCAGCGTCCACATTTGCAGCGATGAAATGATCGGTGCGATGGCGAGAAGGGGGCCATCTCAAGGCGTTTTTGTTCATCGCAGCGCCGGGGGAGCCGGCCAGCTCGCGCCTCAATCCCCGGCATCGATCCGCCCGGCGAGGCCGAGCGCGGCAACCAGGGCGGCGATCTCGTCGATGACCGCGTCGAGCGCTCCATCATCGGTGGCGCGGGCAACGAGATGTGTGCCGCGTTTCACCTCGCCCTGGCTGACCTCGAGAAAATAGGGATAGCTGCCGATCGAGACCTGCGGATAACGCGCCTGCAGCTCGCCCAGCGACACGGCGATATCGCCCTCGCGCAGATTGTCTGCCTTGACCGAGCGCGAGCGGGTGACGGCGCCGCCAATCAGCCGATGGGCGATATCTTCCAGCATGCCGCGGGTGATCGAGGGCACGCCGGCCATCACGAAGACATTGCCGATCTGGAATCCCGGCGCGCCGGTGACCGGATTGATGATCAGTGAGGCACCATCGGGAATACGCGCCATGCGCTTGCGGCTCTCGGTCAGCGGCGTCTTCGTCTTGGTGTACCAGTGCTCGATCACTTCGAGCGCATCGGCGCGGACATCGATCGCCACGCCGAAAGCGGCGGCAATACTGTCGGCGGTGATGTCATCATGGGTCGGGCCGATACCGCCCGTGGTGAAGACGTAATCGACCTGGCTACGCAGGGCGTTGACGGTCGCGGCAATGATGGCGGCATCGTCGGGAATGGTGCGGCACTCAACGACATTAATGCCCAGCGGCGCCAGGAAGCGCGCGATCTGGAGCAGGTTCTTGTCCTGGGTCCGGCCGGAGAGGACTTCATCGCCGATCAACACCACCGCCGCTGTCACGCCAGACGTCTTGCCCATGAGATTGCCCCTCGTTTCCGTGTTCGCCTCGGGTATAGGTGGGGCAATGGGAGAATGCCAAGCGATGAAATTTGCCACACCGCTGATCGAGGGCCGTCTGGTCTCACGCTATAAGCGCTTCTTCGCCGATGTCGAATTGCCCGGCGGCGAGCTGGTGACGGCGCATTGCGCCAATACCGGCGCCATGGCCGGCATAAAAGACGCCGGCCTGCGCGTCTGGCTGTCGCGGGCGGACAATCCCAAGCGCAAACTCAAATTCACCTGGGAGATCGTCGAAGCCCAGGACACAATGATTGGCGCCCTGCCCGGCCGCGCCAATGAGCTGGCCGAGGAAGCGGTCCATTCCGGCATTCTCACCGAGCTTGGCGGCTATACCTCGCTGCGGCGCGAAGTGAAGTATGGCGAGAATTCCCGCATCGACCTTCTTCTCGAGAGCGATGACCGCCCGCCCTGCTGGGTCGAGGTCAAGAATGTCCACTGGATGCGCCAGCCCGGCCTCGCCGAGTTTCCCGACGGCGTCACCAGCCGCGGCACCAAGCATCTCGGCGAATTGTCCGCCAAGGCCAGGGCGGGCGAGCGCGCGGTCCAGCTTTTCATCGTCCAGCGCAGCGATTGCACCCGCCTGCGCCCGGCGGAGGATACCGATCCGGTCTATGCTGCGGCCCTGCGCGCGGCCGATGCGGCCGGGGTCGAGATTCTGGCCTATCGCTGCGACGTGACACCGGAGGGGATCGCGATCACCGACCCGATGAGCGTGGAGTTGAAGCAATGAGCGATTTTCAGTGGGATCTGCCCGACCCCTATGTGCACCGCATCCAGGTTGTCGCCGCCGATATCGATGATTTCGGTCATGCCAATAATGCGCGCTATCTGGAATGGGCCGATGCCGCCGCCTGGACCCACTGGGCCTCGAAAGGCTTTTCCCGTGCCGTGTGCGAGGCGGACGATCGGGGCATCGCCATCATCCGCACCGAAGCCGATTATCTCGGGCATGTCCGGCTCGGTGATGAGCTCGATTGCGCGGTGTGGATTTCCAAATCCGATGGCCGCCTGCGCGCCGAGCGGCGTTATCAGTTCGTGCGCCCCAGCGACGGCGTGACGGTGTTTCGCGCCCTGACCAAAGTCGTCTGCTTCCAGCTCTCGACCGGCAAGCCGGCGCGGATGACGGAAATCTTCAAGGCGCACTACTCGGTTCTGCCTTCGGTGGCGGCAGCGTTGGCAGCACAGGCCTGAGCCGGCACAATCAGACTCACCGGTCGCGGGCCCCTGAAATCATTCGTTTTATGCCGGAGGCTATGATAACTCCGACCCCGATAGGGGGAATCTCATGAATCGTCTGCTGAGCGAACTGCGCCGGCGCAACGTATTTCGCGTTGCAGCCGCCTACCTCGTGGCCAGCTGGCTGGTTCTGCAAATTGTCCTCGCGATCGAGAGCTCTGCCGGTCTGCCGGGCTGGACAGACGGCATGGCACTGGTGGTGCTGGTGATCGGGTTTCCGATCGCCGTGATCATTACCTGGGCATTCGAACTGACACCGGAAGGTTTGAAACCGACCGAAACCTCCGACCGCGCCGACAGCATACGACCCATGGCGGCGGGCGATTACGCCCTGATCGCCCTGCTCGTTCTGGTGTTGGGCATGGCCAGCTTCCAGGTCTTAAACCAGGGCGCCGCGCCGGCACCGCTTGCCGCCAACGCCGAACCCGCCACCCGCACCCAACCCACACCTTCGGCTGCCTCGATTGCCGTCCTGCCCTTTGCCGATCTCTCGCCCGATGGCGATCAGGAATATTTCTCTGACGGCATTGCAGAGGAAATCCTCAACGTCCTCGTGCGCGTCGACGATCTGGATGTGACATCTCGCACCTCGGCCTTCCAGTTCAAGGGCCGGGAAATCGGCCTGCCGCAGATTGCTGCGGAACTGAATGTCCGCTTCATCCTCGAGGGCAGCGTCCGCCGCGCCGGCGACACAGTGCGCATCACGGCGCAGCTGATTGACGCGGTTGGCGACCGGCACCTCTGGTCACAGACCTATGACCGGCCCCTGAGCGCGCAAAACCTGTTCGCGATCCAGGACGAGATCTCCAATGCGATCGTAGGCCAGATCGGCGCCGTTCTGGGCATTGCGCCGGCAACCGCGATCTCTGTGCCCGTGACGACGAATGATCTCGACGCCTATGACCTCTTCCTGCAAGCCCGTCCGATGTTTCAGGCACGCGGACAACTCGACGAAGTTGACCTATTGCTCGAGCGCGCCACCACGCTCGACCCAGACTATGCCGACGCCTGGGCAATGCGGGCCGTGCTGCAAACCCTGTTGGTCAGCTATGGCTATTCGGAGAGGACGCGAGCGGAAATCGGCGCGTTGGCCGATGAGTACGCGGCACGGGCACTCGCGATGGATCCCCGCAACAGCCTGGCCCTGACGGCGTTGGCGGAAATGGAGTTCGCCACGGCCTGGGAAGCGCACGAGCCGGTGGACTGGCAAGGCGTGCTCGACATGTATACCGAAGCCCTCGCCGCCGATCCCCGCAATGCCACCGCACTGCTCTGGCGCGGCCTCGTCAGGAGCGAGATGGGCTATCTGCAGGAATCTTTGGCGGATTTCGAGTCCTGCCTGGCACTGGAACCTCTATACGCGCCGTGCCTGTTGGATAAGGCCAGCGTCCTCTCCAGCCTCGGGCGCGATGATGAGGCGATGGCTGTGCTGTTGAGAAACCTCGACGAAGGCATTGGCCGGATCACCTATTTCGATCTCGCTGTACTGGCGCGCCGCGGCGAGCGCGCCCTTTTCGAGGCGATCACGAATGATGCCGACATGCTCCAGGGGTGGCGGCATCATGGCGATCTCTACGACGCCTACCGCCACCCCGAGAGCGATCACACCGCCCTTGTGCTGGATATCCTGAGTTTCGTGGGAGCTGACTCCTCCGAGCTTGGCATTGGCTCGGGGGTTCGCACTGCCGCGCGCATTCCCGATCTCATCGCGGGTCTGCGAGGCTCCTCGATCCAGCCCAATTTTTCGGGATTCTGGCTGGAGCCGCGATCCGGATATCTTCAAAATGAGCTGTTCGAGGGCATCGCCCGCGATACCGGCCTGCTCGAATACTGGCAGACCCATGGCTTCCCGCCGCGCTGCCGTGCCGAGGGCGCAGACGGATTTTCCTGCGATTGAGGGCAGCGCGGTGAATTATTGCCGTACGCGCTTATGGATCGGTTTTGCCTTCAGGCGCCCTCCCGCCGGCGAACGGCAGGCCCCGCACTACAGCCAGCCCTTCTCCCGCGCCAGACGCGCCGCCTCGATGCGGTTTCCCGCCCCGAGTTTGGAGATTGCACTGTGCAGGTAGTTCCGCACCGTGCCACGCGCCAGTCCGGTCGCCTCGGCCATGGCCGGGCTTTCGAGGCCCGCCTCAGCCAGACGCAGAAGACGGCGTTCGGCATCGGTCAGCGGATCGGTCTCGCTCCAGGCGCGCGCCGCAAGGTCGGGCGCGATCACCCGTTCACCGGCCGCGACGCGCCGGATCGCATCGGCGAGATTGGTTGACGGACCGTCCTTGAGGATGAAACCCGCCACGCCCGCCTCCAGCGCGCGGCGCAGATATCCCGGCCGGTCGAAAGTCGTCACGATCAACACCCGGGCGCGGACGCCCGTGCGCTTGAGCAGTGCGGCAAGTTCCAGACCGGTCATATCGGGCATTTCGATATCAGTGACCACGATGTCGGGGTCATGGCGGCGCGCGAGCTCATGGGCCTCGCGGCCATTGGAGGCCGTGCCGACAATCTCGATATCGTGCTCAAGTCCCAGCAGTGCGGCCAGCGCCTCGCGCAACATGGTCTGGTCTTCGGCCAGAACGAGTCTAAGCATCGCCCTTCCCTTCGTCCGCGGGCAGCCAGACCCTGACCATAGTGCCACTGCCGGTCGCCGCCGCATCGACCGACATTTGCCCTGACAGAGCCTCGATCCGCATCGCCAGTCCGCCCAGCCCCCCCTCGCCTATCCGGGCACCGCCGCGCCCGTCATCGCTGATAGTGAGTTCGACACCACGCGCATGGCGACCCGTCCGGATTGTGACGTGACGAGCGCTGGCATGGCGCAGGATATTGGTCGCCGCCTCACGCACCACCATCGCAAGCGCCGTCGACTGCGGCCGCGTCAATGCGTTGGCGTCCAGCTCCAGCGAGACCGTCAAGCCGGCCGCTTCAAGATGCTGGTGCGCTTCATGGGCGGCCGTGTCCAGGCTGCGATCGCGCAGTCCGGTAACCGCTTCGCGCACCTCGGCCAGTGCGGTGCGCGAGATCGACTGGATCTCCGCCAATTCGCTGCGGGCACGCTCGGGGTCGGCGTCGAACAGACGCGATGCGAGATCGGCTTTCAGCGTCACAACCGACAGGGTATGGCCGAGCAGATCGTGCAGATCGCGGGCGATGCGCTGACGTTCCGCTTCGGCGGCGAGGGCCGAAGCGCGGCGCTGACGCGCCTCGCTCTCGGCTTCCTGGCGGCGACGCCCCGCGCCCATTGCCGCGCCAGCCGCAGCGATGGCAGCGAGAATCAACAGCACGATGACATAGGGAACCGGCTGCTGGATCAGCCAGGCAGTGGACAGGATGACGAGCGCGACACCAGCCAGGCTGGCGGTCCGGAAGGGGGAGTGCGGTAGCCAGCCGAGCATGGCGGCGGCAAACACCAGATAGACCGCGCCGCCAATCGTCACCGGCATGAAGGCATAACCGAGCAGCGCCGCCACCAGGGCCGCCGGATAGACGGTCCAGTCACGGCGGCGCAGGCTGAAGACATAGAGGCCGGCAAACCCCGCCATCGCCGCCAGCTCGATCAGCGCCTGCTCGAAGCCGGGCGGCTGGTAGACCCAGGCGAAAAAGAAAAAGCCCAGATAGACCAGATGCAGCCAGGGCCGATTGGGCGACAGCAAGGCGCGCATCCGGTCGATCATCGCCTCTCTCCCCACCTGTCCGCTCTCAATGCCGGCCCGATCAGACCGTATTCGCCATGGCGCGGCGAAAGCGCAGCACTTCCCAGCGCAGGCCCGCTGCGGCGAAAAGATAGAGCCCGGCGACGACAAACGGAATGCCTGTCAGCCGCAAGTCGGGAAAGCCGTACCAGATCACGGTCACGGCTGCGACCCGCACCAGCGCGTGCACCAGGCTGACCCGGCTGGCATAGGCCCAGCCGATGATCGGCCAGTGCAGGCTCATGCCGATGGCGAGCGTCAGCGGCGCCGCCTCGGGAAAACCGCCGATCAGCAGCACGTGGATCGGCCATAACAGATTGATGGCGGTGATCGCCGCCATCGTGACCCCGGACAGGGGCGATTTCGCCTTCATGAAGGGCGAGCGCATCGGCACTTGAAGCAATATGCCAAGCGGAAAGATCAATCCCGATCCCGCCGCCGCCGCGATCGCCCATTGTGCGGGCTCGAGATACAGGCCGAGCACGCCCATGACCGCCCAGTACAGTGCGCCCGCCACCGGCAGCGAAACCCCGCCGCCCGAGGCGACACAATAGCGTTTGCGCTCTGCATCGATGATTGCCTTCAAATCCATCATGACCTGGTCCGTCCCTTCCTGTTGTCCGGACATCAGATTGCCCAGACCAAGCACGGCCCGGCAGAGGCAGGCGTCATCCATCGCCGGTGACACGTGTCACGTGGCGATGCGCGCACCTCACGGATAATTAACATCCGCTCACATTGTGCCCATGCCAGCGCCCGCTATAGTCCGCGCCAACAACAACAGCTTCAGGGGGAGGCTTTTATGAAGTTTCTGGCACCAGCATTGGCCTGTCTCGCGCTTGTCGCGTGCGGCCCCGCTACCGAAGACGCCGTCGAGGCGCCAACCGAATTCATGCCGCATGTGCAAAGCGAGAATATCGAGGCGCATATCCGCTTCCTCGCCTCGGATTATTTGAAGGGCCGCGATGTCGGCACAGACGGTTATGAGATCGCCGCCAATTATGTCGCGGCGCAAATGCAATTGCTCGGCCTGGAAGCGGCTGGCGATAATGGTGGCTATTTCGCGCAAGTCCCGATGCAGGACGTCGTCGCCGACGCGGAATTCAACAGTTTCACGCTCGATGGCGAAACCTTCGCCCAGGGCGAGCTCGTTTATGTCTCGATCAATCCCAATGTGCTCGAGGCGACAGTCACCGCACCGCTGGTTTTCGTCGGCTATGGCATTTCCGCGCCCAATCGCGGCCATGATGATTATGCCGATCTCGATGTCGCCGGTAAAATCGTCGTCGTCATGAATGGTGTCCCCGACGGCATGCCGACGGAAGAGCGTGCGCATCACAATTCAACCACGACCAAGCGCGATGTCGCGGCCGCCAACGGCGCTGTCGGCATGATCGCGCTGGCCGGATGGTCCGACGAACAGGTCACCCAGTTCACCCAGGGCGCGGCTTCACGGCCGAGCGTGCGTCTGACCAGCGCCACCGGGGCATCCTCCTACGACCAGGTTCAGGTCATCGCCAATGTCGGCTCGACGCTGGGCGCGCGTCTTTTCGAAGGCGCGGAAATGAGTCTTGAAGACGTCGAAGCGGCGATGGAGGCCGAGGAAAACCCGAGCTTCCCGCGTTTTGACCTGCCGCACACAGTGAGCATGCGCCAACACACGATTTCCACGCCCTTCACGGCGCCGAATGTCGTTGGCATGCTGCGCGGCGCCGATCCGGCGCTGGCCGAGGAAATCGTCGTGCTCTCGGCGCATCTCGACCATATCGGCGATATCCACGAAAACATGCGCGGCGGCGGTGCCTGCCGCTCGAGCGATGATGCGGACACGATCTGCAATGGCGCGGTCGACAATGCGTCCGGCGTCTCGATCATGCTGGAGACCGCCCGCACCTTCCTGCAACAGGGCACGCCGCGGCGTTCTGTCCTGTTCGTGGCGCTCGCCGGCGAGGAGAAGGGCCTGCTCGGTTCGGAGCATTTTGCCAAAAATCCGACCGTCCCGGCCGAGGCCATCGTCGCCAATGTCAATCTCGACATGCCCGTCATCGTGTACGAGTTCGATGATGTCATCGCCTTTGGCGCCGACCACTCCAATCTCGGCCCGATTGCGGCGCGCGCTGCAGCTCGGATGAACATTGATGTCAGCCCGGATCCAATCCCGGAACAGTCAATTTTCGTGCGCTCGGACCATTATAATTTCGTGCGCCAGGGCGTGCCGTCCCTCTTCCTGATGACCGGCTTCTCCTCGCCGGATCCGCGCTGGGACGAGGGCGAAGGCTTTATGGGATTCCTCAACACCCACTATCACCGCCAGACCGATCAGCTCGATGGTGAACTGGAAGTCCTGTTCGAACAGGGCGCCAAATTTGCCAATATCAACTATCTGATCGCCCGCGAAATCGCCGATAGCGATGAGCGTCCGGCCTGGAATGCCGACAGTTTCTTCGGCAATCTCTACGGTCCCTCCGCCGAGTAAGCGGCAACAAAAAACCACTAAATCCCGCGCGCGCCGTTCCAAACGGCGCGCGCTTTGGTTATAGGGGGAAGATTCCGGAGGACTGCCCCTTGACCACTGCCTATGACAGCATTGCCGATTATGACGCCCCATCGCCTCGCGACGGGCGCATCAAGCTGCATGGTGCGGAAGGCTTTGAAGGCATGCGCAAGGCCGGTCGGCTCGGCGCAAAAGTCCTCGATATGCTGGTGCCGCATGTCCATGCCGGCACCACCACCGAGCATCTCGACCGGTTGACGCGCGAATTCGTGCTCGATCACGGCGCCACGCCGGCGACCCTGCATTATCGCGGCTATCGCCATTCATTGTGCACCTCGCTCAACCATGTCGTCTGCCATGGCATTCCGGGCCCCAAACCACTGCGCGATGACGACATCCTCAATATCGACGTCACCGTCATCGTCGATGGATGGCATGGCGATACCAGCCGCATGTACACGGTCGGTGAGCCCAAACGTAAGGCCGAACGCCTGATCGACATCACCTATGAGGCGATGATGGCCGGGATCGCGGCCGTCAAACCGGGCGTCACCCTGGGCACGATCGGCGCCATCATCCAGGACTATGCCGAGGAGCGCCGCTGTTCCGTGGTGCGCGATTTTTGCGGCCATGGCCTGGGCCAGCTATTCCATGACAGTCCCAATGTGCTGCATTTCGGCACGCGCGGCGAAGGTCCGGTGCTCAAGGAAGGCATGTTCTTCACCATCGAGCCCATGCTCAATCTCGGCCGCCCCGATGTGAAGGTCCTCAATGATGGCTGGACCGCCGTCACCCGCGACAAATCGCTCTCGGCGCAATTCGAACATTCCATCGGCGTCACCGCCGACGGCCATGAGATTTTCACTAAATCCCCCAAGGGCCTCGACAAGCCCCCCTATAACGTCTGACGCATGGCTGGCCCCGCGCGCAATGATGGTCACCGCGAGCGTTTGCGCCAAAAACTAACCTTGGCGGGTGGTGAAGCCTTGCACGACTATGAGCTGCTCGAGCTTTATCTGTTCCGCTCCATCCCGCGCCGCGATGTCAAACCGATCGCCAAGGCGCTGATCGCCCGCTTCGGCGATCTCGGCGGTGTCGCTGCAGCGCCCATCGAACAACTCGTCTGCATTGACGGTGTCAATGAGCGCAGCGCCGCCGAACTTAAACTGATCCAGGCACTCTCGGCCCGCCTCGCCCGCGAACAGGTGATCGGCCGGCCGGTCATCGCCTCCTGGGCAGCGCTGGTCGCCTATTGCCGCACCACCATGCAGCACGCGACGACGGAGCAATTCCGCGTTCTCTTCCTGGATCGCAAGAACAAGGTGATCGGCGATGAAGTGCTTGGTACCGGCACGGTCGACCACGCCCCGGTCTATCCGCGCGAAGTCGTCAAACGCGCCCTCGCGAACGAGGCCTCGGCGATCATCCTGGTCCATAACCACCCCTCCGGCGACGCCACCCCCAGCCAGGCCGATATCGAGATGACGCGCACCCTGATCAAGGTCTGCAAACCCTTCGAGATCGTGGTCCACGACCATCTGGTGATCGGGCGCGAGAATACGGCGAGCTTCAAGACGCTGGGGCTGATGTGAAAGCGCTGGCCTTGGCGCGGCATTTGCCTAGGCTATCGGTGCCTTAGTGTTTTCAGGACCCGCGCCGATGAAACGACTGATTGCCCTCGCCCTTGTCCTGCTGGCGCTCAGCTGGGGCTTGTCGCTGCGGACCCCGCCGGCGGCCCGGCACCAGGTATTCCAGGGCGGTTCGATCATCACCATGGCTGGCGATGAGCAGGTCGAGGCGGTCTATGTCGTCGACGGCGTGATTGCAGCGGTCGGCAGCCGGGCCGAGATCGATGCGCTGGCGCCGTGGAATGCGCGCCGCGTCGATTTGCGCGGCGGAGCCTTGCTGCCCGGACTGATCGAGCCGCATACCCATCCGCTGGCCTCCGCGCTGCTCGGTGCGGCGACCGATGTCAGCGGTGTGAGCCATGCCAGCCGCGATGAATTGATGGCGACCCTGCGCGCAGCGGCATCCAAGCGCGGCCTGACGCCGTGGGTCGTCGCCTTTGGCTGGGACCCGGCCATGCTTGACCCACTTCCACCGCCCAGCCTGGCCGAGCTCGACGCCATCGCGCCGCAGCGGCCGATGATCATCCTGACCCAGATGATGCATGAGGCCTTCGTCAATTCAGCCGCTCTCGCCGCCGCCGGCATTGGCCCGGAAACGCCCGATCCGTCCAATGGTGCCTTTGAACGCGATGAGGATGGCGCGCTGACCGGGCGTTTGATCGAGATCGAAGCGATTGGCCATGTCATGGCCGCCATGCCGGAAGCCTCCGACGCGGCGCTGACCCTGCTCCTGAGCCGGCAATATGATCGCTATGCCCGCGCCGGCTACACCACGATTGGCGCTGCCAGCCTGGTCGGTCGGGCGCGCGACCCGATCGCCCTCGTCCATGGCGTCGCCAGCGACCCACAGGCCAATCTCAATACCGCCCTCTATACGATGCCCGCCCGCTATGGCCAGGCGGCCGAATTATGGGCCGGCGACGACGCAGCTGGCACAAGGCTGGCCGGCATCAAGATCTGGATGGATGGCTCGCCCTTTATCGGCGGCGCGGCGCTGGCCGAGCCCTATGCGAGCTCACCCTTCACCCGCGATGTACTCGGCCTCGAGCCCGGTTGGAGCGGCACCGTCAATTACACGCCCGAAACCGTCAATGCCCTGGTGCTCGACGCCCAGCGCGGCGGCTATCAGATCGCCATCCACGCCCAGGGCGAACCGGCGATCGAAATGGCCCTCAATGCCATCGAAGCAGCCCAGATGGCGGCCCCGAACCCGGGACTGCACCACCGCCTCGAACATCTCGCCCTGATCACGCCGGCGCAGATCGAGCGCGCGACGGAGCTGGGCGTCAGCCTCGGCTTCTTCGTCGATCATGTCGGGTTTTACGGCCATATCCTGCCCGATCTCGTCGGCGATGAACGCACGGCGCGCTATATGCCGGTCGGTCAGGCCATGGCGAGCGGCGCTGTCACCACCCTGCATGGCGACCACCCGGCAAGCCCGGTCGATCCGATGCGCACGCTGGCCACAGCCATCGAACGCCGCGCCCGCACCGGCGGTGCCATCATCGCGGCAGACCAGGCCATCACGACGCGCCAGGCGCTGCAGGCGATGACGATCAATGCGGCGCGCCAGCTCGGCCTCGAGGGCGAGATCGGGTCAATCGAGGTCGGCAAGCGCGCCGATTTCACCTGGCTCGACCGCGACCCGCGCGATCTGCCCCCCCAGGAGATTCGCGCCCTGCAAGTTCGCGGCACCTGGATTGCCGGACGGCCGGCCGACACCCGCACCATCACGCTCAAGAATGCCTCGCTGACGCTGGACGCAATCTGGTCCAGTCTCGTTCACTGACATCCCAGCCCTTCGGAGCACGCCCCATGCATCACGACTATGTCACCCATCTGGAATGCTCGGAAACCGGCAAACACTATCCCAAGGACAAGCCGCACAATCTGTCCGACGCCGGCAAGCCACTGCTGGTGCGCTATGACCTCGCCAAGGCCAAGGGCGTGATTGATCGCGGCGCCATCTCGGCCCGCAGTGGCGGTTTCTGGAAATGGCGCGAACTTCTGCCTGTCGCCGATGATAGCGACGTCTGCCGTCTCGGCGAGGTCACCACGCCGCTGATCGATGTCGCCGCTACCGCGAAGGCCTCCGGTGCCACCGGGCGCGTGCGGGTCAAGGATGAGGGCCGCTTGCCAACGGGCAGTTTCAAGGCGCGTGGCCTCGCGCTGGCTGTCGCCATGGCGCATCATTTCGGCATCAAGCGCCTCGCCATGCCGACCAATGGCAATGCCGGCGCCGCCATGTCGGCCTATGCCAGCCGTATGGGGATGGAGAGCTATGTCTTCGCGCCCGATGATACGCCGGAAGTCAATATCCGCGAGATGGCGCTGCAGGGCGCGCATGTGTTTCGCGTCAACGGTCTGATCCATCATTGCGGCGCCCTGGTCGCCGCCGGCAAGGACAAGATGGGCTGGTTTGACCTCTCCACGCTCAAGGAGCCCTACCGGATCGAGGGCAAGAAAACCATGGGCCTCGAACTCGCCCACCAGCTCGGCTGGCGCATGCCCGATGCGATCTTCTATCCCACCGGCGGCGGCACCGGCCTGATCGGCATGTGGAAAGCTTTCGACGAGATGGAACAGCTCGGCTGGATCGGCAAACGCCGCCCCAAAATGATCGCCGTCCAGGCCCAGGGCTGCGCCCCCATCGTCAGAGCCTGGGAAAAAGGCGAGCGCCATGCCGAAGAATGGCTCGACGCGACCACCGCGGCGATGGGCATCCGGGTGCCCAAGGCGATTGGTGATTTCCTGATCATTGATGCCTGCAAGGAAAGCAACGGCTTCGCCATCGCCGTCTCCGAGGCGTCCATCGAAGCGGCGCGGAAACGCTGCGCCCGCGAGGACGGGCTATTGCTCTGCCCGGAAGGCGCCGCAACGCTGGCCGCGATGGAAAAGGCGATGAATGACGGGCTGATCGAGCGCGATGCCGATTGCGTGTTGTTCAATTGCGGGTCTGGTTTGAAGTATGCGATGCCGGACGGGTCGAAGACGCTGGATCGGCACAGCGAGGTGGATTGGGGGGCGATGTGAACACTGTTGATGTCAGGCCGGCTATCGCTGGATGGATTTTCGCCATTCTCGTGCTCGCCCTCTTCGCGACTGGCGGCGGGGTATCATCGACCGAGTGTCTCAACGGCGTCTGTCATGTCGCCTACCGCACCTCGCCGGCAAACGTCTTTGTCGCTATCCTCATGCTGGCACTTTTACTGCGTTTGCGCCCCAGGCGTGGCGACGATATCCCGGCCACACCAGTCAAGCGACGCGTGCGCCTAGCGGCATTTCTGATCGATTTCATGTCAATCGTGAGTCTTTCCGGCCTCGCCGCATTGATTGGGCTCGGCACCGAAGCCATCAACACCGGGCAATGGAGCTGGGCGGTCGAACGGGACTTCGCCCGCTCAACAGACCTGCTCTCCGGAGTCGTAATTCTCGCGCTATTCGGTGGCTGGGCCTATTATTTTCATCGATCCATCCGTCTGGGCATCCCAACGCTCGGGCAATATATTTTGGGCTTCAGGATGGTCGTCGGCAGCAAGACGGGCGAACCGATGCGCCCCATTCGGCATCTATTCCTCGCCGCATACGGCTGCGCAGGCTGGCCGATCACCCTGTTGCTCAAAGACAAGGATGGCGACCGAAGTTTTTGGTGGAACGGAATCGCGAACACCCGTGCGATCCACGTTTCGCATTGAGATTAGTCTAGTTGCTGAAACTCACGTGGCACCTGCTTGTATGTATCCCGAATTGAGAGGCCCAGACACCTCCGGCGCCGCGCCCACTGGCCCCCTTCCCTCTCCGTGAGGAGAGGGTGCCCGAAGGGCGGGTGAGGCGGGCCAGCGCGACTTCTCAGCACTGGCGCCGCCCGCTAATCACCGACCCTCGGCGTTTCTCCCCTCATCCGGCCCTGCGGGCCACCTTCTCCCCGGGAGAAGGAAGGCCGCCGATCTGGCCTTGCATGCCATGGCTGCACCGCTAAGACTTGCAAGCATGATGAGATTGAATCCCGGCCGGCGTGTTGTCGCGGCAATTTTTGTGGCGCTCTGGGCCGTACCACTGAGTGTAGAGTGGTATCACCAACCGCCGACATGGTTCGGCCAGTGGCTGCCGGCAGCGTTCGACGACCCTCCGGCTGCGGCCTCACTGGCTTTTCTGCGATCGGTGGCGCTCATTCTCGCCCCCATCCTCTTTTTTCTGATCGCGCCGGCCAAACCGGCCGGAGCCAAGCCAGCCCTCATCCTTGTCGACAGACGCATCCTGGCTGGCCTGATTGATCTCATCATTGTCATCACGGCACTTGGAAACCCGCTCTGGGTGGCGTTGATCGGCCTCAATCAGCTGCAATTCGGAAACACCCCCGATTGGTCACTCCTGGCCGTACCAACCGGGTGGGTCGGAGGACTGACGGTGTTGCCGGCCTGGCTGGCCTACACCTACTGGCACCTCGCAACCCGCACCCAATCGCTCGGGCAATATGTCGCCGGCTACCGCCTTGTGTTTGCCACCCCTCTGACGAGCTACCGGGAGCCAGCGGTTCAGCTTGCTTATGTCCTGCTGTGGGCCTCCCGATCGATCATCAAGTATCATTGGTGGAAGTCCGAATTCGATCATCCCGGTTGGTACCGGCAGGCAGGCGTTCACACCGTGGACCTGCATTACGACTGATTGGCCTGGCCGCGCCCCTTGCCCTGTCACACCCACCCTCCCTCTCCGCGAGGAGAGGATACCACCCGGATCCGGCCCTTCGCCGGTCCAGGGCAAGCTCCGGGCGGATGAGGCGGGCCATGTGCACCTCTCAGAACCCGCTTCCCGTGTCATAATTTGCCAACGTCCCAATTGCCCGCCTCATCCGGCCCTGCGGGCCACCTTCTCCTCGCGGAGAAGGAAGTGCGCCCACCTAATCCGCCCCCGCCCCACCTGCGCTATAATCGCGGCAACCTCGCTCTTTGACATTGTTGGCCCATGAAGAAGTCCCGCGTCCGGATTGCCGTTGTCCGTGACAGTGAATGCCCGTCGGTGACAGGGTGTCATCGTTCTGCCATCGACGAATCGCAAGCCTGCAGGCGGCTCCCCGCCCCCTGGTGGCACAATGGCAGACTGGCAGACAGCGCTGACCATTTCGCATAATTCCGTTCATCTTCGCCTGTCTTCCCTCTCCGCGAGGAGAGGGTGCCCGAAGGGCGGGTGAGGCGGGCCATGTGCACGTCTGCGGACAGGAGCCCACGGCGCTGATCGCCGGCCCTCGGCGTTTTCCCCCTCATCCGCCCTTCGGGCACCTTCTCCCCTGGAGAAGGAAGGTCGTCGGGCGGCCTGACCGCCGCCCTCCCCTTGACCTTTTCGCGCCCGTGCCGCATCTCCCGCGCTTGCTCACAACGCGCCGACGGAGCCGCCCATGATCCCCCGCTATACCCGCCCGCAAATGGCCGCCATCTGGTCGGACCAGAACAAGTACAAGATCTGGTATCTGATCGAGGCGCATGCGACCGAGAAGCTGGCGGAGCTGGGTGTGGTGCCGCAATCGGCGGTGGCGGCGGTGTGGTCGGCGAAGGATGTTGAATTCAGCGTCGAGCGCATCAATGAGATCGAGGCCGAGGTCAAACATGATGTCATCGCCTTCCTGACCCATCTCGGTGAACATGTCGGCGAACAGAGCCGGTTCGTGCATCAGGGCCTGACCTCCTCCGACGTGCTCGACACCTGCCTCGCCGTGCAGATGCGCGATAGTGCCGATCTCCTGCTGGCCGGCATGGACCGGGTGCTGGCGGCGCTGAAGACGCGGGCGCTGGAGCATAAATTCACCGTCTGTATCGGCCGCTCGCATGGCATCCATGCCGAGCCGACGACGATGGGGCTGAAATTCGCCCGCTTCTATGCCGAGTTCAAACGCAACCGCGCCCGCCTGGTGTCGGCGCGCGAGGAAATCGCCACCTGCGCCATTTCCGGCGCCATCGGCACATTTGCCAATATCGATCCGCGCGTGGAAGAACATGTCGCGAAGGCCATGGGCCTGTCGGTCGAGCCGATCTCGACCCAGGTCATCCCGCGCGACCGCCACGCCAATTATTTCGCCGTGCTCGGCCTGATCGCCTCATCGATCGAGAATCTCGCGATTGAGGTGCGGCATTTGCAGCGCTCCGAAGTGCGCGAGGCGCAGGAGTTCTTCTCCAAGGGCCAGAAGGGCTCGTCGGCCATGCCGCACAAGCGCAATCCGATCCTGACCGAAAACCTCACCGGACTGGCGCGCCTGGTGCGTTCCGCCGTGATCCCGGCGATGGAAAATGTCGCGCTCTGGCATGAACGCGACATCTCGCACTCATCCGTTGAGCGCGGTATCGGGCCCGACGCCAATGGCCATCTCGATTTCGCGCTGCAGCGCTGCGGGGGCATGATCGAAGGCCTGATCGTGCATGCCGATCGCTGCCAGGAAAATCTCGACGCCCAAGGCGGCATCCACAACTCCCAGCGCCTGCTTCTCGCCCTGACCCAGGCCGGCGTCTCCCGCGAGGACAGCTATCGCCTGGTCCAGCGCAATGCGATGAAAACCTGGGATGAAGGCGGCCAGCTGGTCGATCATCTCAAGGCCGATCCCGAAGTCACTGGCCATATGACCAACGCTCAAATCGAAGCCTGTTTCGACGAGGCCTATCACCTCAAACATGTCGACACGATCTTCGCGCGAGTGTTTGCCGACTGACGCGACTGGGCCTATCCTTCCTGCATCCGAGCGAGGGCATGATGAGCAAGCTTTACGACAGCATTGACGAGCGGGTTACGGCCTTCATCGAGGCGCAAAAGATGTTCTTCATCGCCACGGCGCCGTCAGGCCATGGCCATGTCAATGTCTCGCCCAAGGGCCATGACACTTTCCGCATTCTCGGGCCGCATGAGGTCGCCTTCCTCGATCTCGGCGGCTCAGGCATCGAGACCGTGGCGCATCTGCGCCAGAATGGCCGCATCACTTTCATGTTCTGCGCCATGGAGGGTCCGGCCAATATTATGCGCCTGTATGGCCGTGGCCACACAGTGTGTTTCGACGATCCGGGCTTTGACGAAAAACTTGCCCTCTTCCCGAAATTCCCCAAGGCCCGCGCCGTGATCACGGCGAAAATCTCGCGCATCCAGGACAGCTGCGGCTGGGGCGTGCCACTGTATGATTTCAAGGGCGAGCGCGACCAGTTGATCCGCACCAATGAACACCGCACCGAAGAAGAATGGCGCGAGCGCCGCTATGTCAGCAATGCACTGTCGATTGATGGCCTGCCGGGCTTGGTGCGGCCGGAGGCGGAGTGAGGCTTAGCTTCACATGACGCGAGCGTGATGGCGGCAGGGCTGGCATTTCAGCGGCCACCGCCTATCTTCCCCCCAAGCCATCAAACGGAGCCTGCCGCATGCGCACCGCCCTCGTCGTCCTCGCCCTGCTGGGTGTTTTTCTCGGTCCGAATTTTCTGCGCGGCGAATGGGCGGCCCAGGCGGAGGCGGTTGAGGAGCGGCCGCGGCTGGTCGCGGCGATGTTCCGCTCGTCCTGGTGTGGTGCCTGCCGCATCCTGGAACCGCGAGTCGATGATGTCCGGCCGGATTATGCCGATGCCGCAATCGAGTTTGTCCGCTTCGACTTCACCCTCGGCCAGCGCGGCAGCGTGCGCGAGCTGGCCGTCGAAGCCGGCATAACCGAGCTTTATGACGAGCTGGTCGGCCGCACCGGTTTTCTGGTCCTGATGGACCGCGAAACCGGTACGGTGTTCGAGATTGTCACCACCAATTACGACCGCGAGCACATCCGCGAAGCGATTGATCGCTGGCTGTCTGTGACAAGCGGTGAAGCGTCAACCGAGACTTAGGTCTCGGTCTGAACCTGGTTGCGGGCTTCGGCCATCAGCGCATCCATCTGCTTGCGCAGGAGATGGTCGGAGACGTCCACTTTTTTGGCATCGAAATCGGCGCGCAGCTTGCGGAAAACGTCGTCATCGCCGGCTTCCTCGAAATCGGCGATAATCACCGTCTTGGCATAGGCAGTGGCGGCTTCGCCATTCAGGCCCATCAATTCGGCCGCCCAGAGGCCGACCAGCTTGTTGCGCCGAGCATTGGCCTTGAACTCCAATTCCTGGTCGTGGGCATACTTGTTTTCGAAGCCGGATTCGCGATCATCAATGCCAGACATGGCGGCTCTCCTTGGGATAATGTGTTGCCCAATTGGTTAGCTTGCCCACCGCCTGAAATCAATCGCCCCGGCACAGGCGATGCCGCACCGCAGCAAGGGATTGCGAATAGGCTCAAGGCCGGATAATTTAGGCAATCAACGCGCGGTCCGGTCTCCGATTCGGACCGCGTCGCGCATTTACGGTCCGAATATGACCCGGACCCCGACTGGAGCGCCGCCCATGTCCCGCCGCAAGAAGATTTATGAAGGCAAGGCCAAAATCCTCTATGAAGGCCCGGAACCGGGCACGCTGGTGCAGTATTTCAAGGATGATGCGACCGCGCTGAACGGCGAGAAAAAGGCCACCCTCGAAGGCAAGGGCGTGCTCAATAACCGCATCAGTGAATACATCATGGTGCAGCTGGGCCATATCGGCATCCCGACACATTTCATCCGCCGCCTCAATATGCGCGAGCAATTGGTGCGTCAGGTCGAGATCATTCCGCTCGAGGTTGTTTGCCGCAATGTCGCCGCCGGTTCGATCAGCAAGCGGCTGGGCATCGAGGAAGGCCAACAATTGCCGCGCGCCATCGTCGAGTTTTACTACAAGAAGGATGAGCTGAACGATCCGATGGTGTCGGAAGATCACATCACTTCGTTCAACTGGGCCACGCCGCAGGAAATCGACGACATGATGGCGCTGACCCTGCGCGCCAATGATTTTCTCTCCGGCCTGTTCGCCGCCGTCAATATCCGCCTGGTCGATTTCAAGCTCGAATTCGGCCGCCTGTATGAAGGCGATATGGTCCGCACCGTACTGGCCGATGAGATCAGTCCCGATAGCTGCCGCCTGTGGGACATGGAAACCAATGAGAAGATGGACAAGGATCGCTTCCGCCGCGATCTCGGCAATGTCACCGAAGCCTATGCCGAAGTCGCCCGCCGTCTCGGTGTCATGAAGGACATGCCACGCTCCGTTCCCGATGCTCCGGACGGCGCCGCCAAATAGCGTGGGGACAAGACAGGTTTGAGAGCGCCCCCGCTTCGCCGGGGGCGTTTTCGTGTCCGCGCACCGCATTCACCGGCTCAGCTTGATTGCATCGGCAAGCCTCGCGCATTATGCAGGGCGCATCCAAAGCAGGCCCCAAAAAAGCGAGTCGTTCCCGTGAAAGCGAAAATCCACGTCTACCTCAAGCCCGGCGTTCTCGACCCACAGGGCGCTGCCGTTGCCGGCGCGCTGCACAATATGGGTTATGACGAAGTCAGCTCGGTGCGTCAGGGCAAGCTGATCGAGCTTGACCTCAACAGTGATGATATCGAGACGGCCCGCGCCCGCGTCGAGGAAATGTGCGCCAATCTCCTGTCCAATCCAGTGATCGAGAGCTACTCGATCGAGCTGGAATAGGAGCGGCATGCCCATGAAATCCGCCGTCATCGTCTTTCCCGGGTCCAATTGTGACCGCGACGCCCATGATGCGATCAAGCGCGTCACCGGTCAGGCGCCCGCCATGGTCTGGCACCAGGAAACCGCCCTGCCCGAAGGCACACAATTCGTCATGCTGCCCGGCGGATTTTCCTATGGTGATTACCTGCGCTGCGGCGCCATGGCCTCGCATTCGGCGATCATGCCGGCGATCATCGCCCATGCCGCCACCGGCGCGCCAATCCTGGGCGTGTGCAATGGCTTCCAGGTGCTGACTGAATGCGGTCTGCTGCCGGGGGCGCTGATGCGCAATGCGCAGCTGAAATTCATCTGCGAAGACACGGCCATCACCGTCACCAATTCCAATACGCGCTTCACCTCGCGCTATGCGGCCAATGCCAAGCTGACCATCCCGATCGCCCATCATGACGGCAATTACTTCGCCGACACCGAGACGCTGATCCGGATCGAGAATGAAGGCCAGGTCGCGTTCCGCTATGGCGCCAATCCCAATGGCTCCGCCAATGACATTGCCGGCCTGATGAATGAGCAAGGCAATGTGCTGGGAATGATGCCCCACCCGGAACGTGCCGTTGATGCGAAGCATGGCGGGACGGACGGGCTGGCCTTGTTTGAATCTCTACTTGGATCGGCCTGATCACATGACTCAATACGCCGAAAATATCACCGCCGAAATCGTCAAGGAACACGGGCTCTCGACTGATGAGTACCAGGTCATCCTCGACCGGGTCGGCCGGGCTCCGAATATCGTTGAGCTGGGGATTTTCTCGGTGATGTGGTCGGAGCATTGCTCCTACAAATCCTCGCGCCTGCATCTTGGCAAGCTGCCGACCAAAGGCGACAAGGTTATCCAGGGTCCCGGGGAAAATGCCGGTGTGATTGATATCGGCGATGGCCAGGCCGCCATCTTCAAGATGGAAAGCCATAACCACCCCTCCTATATCGAGCCCTATCAGGGTGCGGCGACCGGTGTTGGCGGCATTTTGCGCGATGTCTTCACCATGGGCGCGCGCCCGATTGCCTTGATGAATGCACTGCGCTTCGGGGCGCCGGACCACGCCAAGACGCGCCAGCTGGTCGACGGCGTCGTCGCCGGCATTGGCGGCTATGGCAATTGCGTCGGCGTGCCGACGGTGGGCGGCGAGACCAATTTCCACGCCGGCTATAATGGCAATATCCTGGTCAATGCGATGGCCGTTGGTCTGGCCGATGCCGACAAGATTTTCTATGCCCGCGGTGCCGAGCCGGGCCAGCCCATCGTCTATGTCGGCTCCAAGACCGGGCGCGACGGCATTCACGGCGCCACCATGGCCTCGGCCGAATTCGATGACGACAGCGCGGAAAAACGCCCCACCGTCCAGGTCGGCGACCCCTTCACCGAGAAGAAATTGATCGAGGCCTGCCTCGAACTGATGGCCACCGATGCCATCGCCGCGATCCAGGATATGGGCGCAGCCGGCCTGACCTCCTCCTCGGTCGAAATGGCCGACAAGGGCGGCATCGGCATCGAACTCAACATGGACAAGGTGCCGCAGCGCGAAACCAATATGTCGACCTATGAAATGATGCTCTCGGAAAGCCAGGAGCGCATGCTGGTGATCATGAAGCCGGGCCGCGAAGACGTCGCGATGCGGATCTTCGAGAAATGGGAACTCGACGTCGCCGTCATCGGCCGCACCACCGACAGCAAGCGCATGGTCCTCACCCATAAGGGCGAAACCGTTTGCGATATCCCGATTGCACCGCTCGCCGATGACGCGCCCAAATATGACCGTCCCTGGCATGCGCCCGAAGTGCGCGCCCAGATCACCGCCCGCGATGTCGCCAAGCCGGGGCATATGGGCGAGATCCTGCTCAAGCTGATGGGTTCGCCAGACATGGCCTCGAAGGCCTGGATCTGGTCGCAATATGACCGCCATGTGATGGCCGACACCGTAGCCAGTTCGCAGGACCCGTCGGACGCCGCCATCGTGCGCATCCACGGCACCGACAAGGCGCTGGCGATCACCACCGACTGCACGCCGCGCTATTGCCAGGCTGACCCTTATGAAGGCGGCAAACAGGCCGTCGCCGAAGCCTGGCGCAATCTCACCGCCGCCGGGGCCGATCCGATCGCGATCACCGATTGTCTCAATTTCGGCAATCCGGAACGGCGCGAAATCATGGGCCAGTTCGTTGGCTGTATCGCCGGCATGGCGGAAGCTTGTACCAAGCTCGACTTCCCGGTCGTGTCCGGCAATGTCAGCCTCTACAACGAGACCAATGGCGCCGCTATTCCACCAACACCGGCGATCGGCGGCGTCGGGCTGATCCCTGATATCGACAAGCGCGGCCAGTTTGGCGGCCTCAAGGACGGCGATATCCTGTTGCTGGTCGGCGAGACCATCGGTGCGATGGGCGCCTCGATCTATCTCAAGGAAATCGAAGGCCGCGAAGATGGCGGCTCACCGCATGTCGATCTGGCGGCCGAGAAAGCCAATGGCGATTTCGTGCGCGGCCAGATCCGCTCCGGTCGCCTGACCGCCTGTCACGATCTGTCCGATGGCGGCCTCGCCTGCGCCGCCGCCGATATGGCCCTGGCCTCGAAGATCGGCATCAAGCTGGCGCATGAAGGCGATGTGCCGATGCACGGCTTCCTGTTTGGCGAAGACCAGGCACGCTATCTGATCGCCGCCAAGACGGAAGACGCCATCGCCATCCTGCAGGATGCCAAGGCGGATGACATCCCGATCCAGGTCGTCGGCCTGGGCGGCGGCAGCGCGATTACCGTCAATGGTGCCCACAATCTCGAGCTCTCACGCCTGCGCAACGCCTGGGAGGGCTGGCTGCCCGGCCTGATGAGCAAACTCGTGGTCGCGGCGGAATAGAGCGCCCCTTGCAATGCCGAAACAGAAACGCCCGGTCGATGACCGGGCGTTTTCGTATCGGGTAGTGCTGACGCGGATTACCGCCCCGACGCGTCGCCAATCATGTCCAGTTGCCGATCCGCTTCCCGCGCGAAATCGACCACCGTCTCCGAGGCGTCCTGAAAGAAATCCAGCGTCATATTCTCATAGGTGTCGGTCGGCTCATGATAATGCGGATGATAATCGACGCCGAGATAGATGAAGGGAATGCCGACCGCGTGGAAGGCACCGCTATCAGTGGCATTGGTCCAGTCGGCGCCGGGTGCTTCAGTCGGTTCGTCAAAGCCCATCGGCAAATCGACGCTCGAGCGCGCAGCGACCGTTTCCACGATCGGGATCAGATAGGGGTAGTGATACGTCCCGACGGCCCACAGGATACGCGGTTCGGACATCGCCAGCATGTCGAGATTGAGATTGAAGGTGATCGTTTCGACCGGCACGGGTGGGCTGGCAACGAAGGCCCTGGCGCCCTGCAGCCCATGCTCCTCGGCATCAAAGGCGACGAAAATGACATCGTGTTCCGGCGGGTTGGCCGCGAAGCTCGCCGCGACCGCCAGCAAGCCCGCCACACCAGAGGCATTGTCATCGGCGCCGTTCCAGGTCTGGCCGCCGCGCATGCCCATATGATCGTAATGCGCGCTGACCACCATGACGCGGGCGCTGTCGCCAGTGCCGCGCAAACGTCCGGTGATATTGATCCCGGTCGTAGTCGGCGACCAGCCATTGGGGCGGCCGAATTCGAACTCATCGGCAAAACTCTCGCCGATCATTTCGAGCCCGATCGCATCGAAACGCGAGATGATATAGGCACGGGCGCGTTCACTACCCGGCGTCGCCACCAGCCGGCCCTCCATATCGTCGGCAGCGAGAATACGCATATCCTCAAGCAATTGCGCCCGGTCCATCGGCGCTGCGCTGGCATCGACCGGCGCTGGCGACTGGACCTCGGCAGGCGCTGCCTCCGGCGCCGCGGCCGGGTCGGCGGCTGGTGATTGGCAGGCGATTGTGAACACGGCGAGGCCGGCCGTGGCCAGCAAGGACAGAGTGCGCATGGAGATTCCCCGAATTGATGTCGGGCCGAGATTGCCACGCGATCAGCGGCAACCCCACAAAAATATCCGCACGCTCAAAACCAGCGGCTTGGCCGCGCTGCAGGCTCGGTCTCGAGGTCGAGCCAATTGGTTTCCGACTGCTCCAGATAGCCGGGAATGTCCTGCTGCCAGCGGCGATGAATGGCGGGCGAGAAATTGAGATAGAGCCGACCATCGACGATCTGCCAGGCGAGCGGGTCGCTGCGCACCTTGCGCCCATCGGCCAGGGCGAAGGCGCAATGCCCGTCATAGGCCGGGACATAACGGGCCGGATCGGCCAGGAAAAGCGCCCGGTTCGCCTCGCTGGCAAACCACCAGCTCGCGCCATTATGCTCCGCCGTGATCGCCTCCAGCCCCATGACCGGGCCAGCCTCGGTGACATAGCTGACCGCGTCATAGCCATTGATCGCGCGCCCGTCGCGATCGGTATATTGCTCACCGGCCGAGGCCGTGCCGACCGGCAGGACAAGCAGGGCGACAAGGCCGAACAGGGCGATGACGCCACGCATCGAGCGTCCGGCTGCAGGCAATGAGAGCATGGGCTTCCCCTTCGTGAAGGTGACGGATAGCGTCGCCTCCTGTATGAGCCGGTGGCGGGCGTTTGAAAACCAGTGCTGCCCGCCCGAACGGTCACGCTTGGACCCAACGGCTGCAAGATTTCGTGATCACCCCCCATCAGGATGCTCCACTATGCCCATGCCCGCCGAAGACATCATCGCCCACATCAAGGCCGGCCTGCCCGATGCCGAAATCGTATTGGAAGATCTGGCGGGCGATAATGATCACTGGAAGGCCATCATCACCAGCGAAGCCTTCCGCGGCAAGCTGCGCGTCGCCCAGCACCAGATGGTCTATGCGACGCTCGGCTCGAAAATGGGCAATGAGCTGCACGCGCTGGCGCTGGAAACCCGCACACCCGACGTTTGAGGCATGAGCGACGCGCCCCACGCCTCCCAGCCCGCCTTCTCGCGCCTCGGCTTCGGCGTTACCGGGCCGCATGCCTCACCCGCGGTCTCGCGGCGCGAGAGCGGGCGGCTGATCGCCGAGGCGATCGAACTGGGCATCAATCTGTTCGATACCGGCCCGGCCTATGGCCGCGGCGAAGGCGAACGCCGTCTCGGCACAGCCCTGCGCGGGCGGGCGCGCGACGGGCTCTATATTGCGACCAAGGCCGGCATTGATATCGATCGTCACCGCGACTTCTCCGCCGGAGCAGTTGAGATGTCGCTGCGCGGCTCGCTCGAGCGGCTACAGACCCATTATGTCGATCTCCTGCTGCTGCACGGCCCCTCCGCGGCCGACATGTCGGACCGTTTGATACGGCGGCTGGACGCCCTGCGCGAGCGCGGCATGATCCGTCAGATCGGCATTTGTGGCCGTGGCCCGGAGCTCGATGCGGCGATCGAGCTCGGCGCCTTTGATGTGCTGATGGCGCCGGTCAATTCAGGCCTCGACGCCGCCGCCCTCGCGCGGCTGGCGCGCGCTGCCCAGGCGGGGATGAAGGTGATCGGCATCGAGGCGCTCAGCGGCGCGGCCCGGTCCGGCCTGCGCCTGCCCCGCTCGCGCGCCGATCTGTGGTATCTGGCCCGCGCCGCCAAACAGGCCATGACCAACACCAGAACCCGGCCCCTGGCGGTGCCAACCGAGGGTGCGCTGAAATGGACACTCGATCAGACCGGTGTGAGTGCGGTAGTATGTTTGACAACGAGATCCGCGAATCTGACTGCCAATGCGCGGCAGGCCGGACTTGACGCATGATCGGTGAGCCCCCAGCTCTCCGGCAGGGATTTACCAGGAGCTCAATAATGACCACCCCCGCCCACGACGCCATCAAGGCCACTGTCGAAACCCACGACATCGTGCTGTTCATGAAGGGCACACCGGTCTTCCCGCAATGCGGATTTTCCTCTGTGGTTGCGCGCGTTCTCGACCATCTCCAGGTCGATTTCGAAAGCGTCAACGTCCTCGAAGATGCTGATATCCGTCAGGGTATCAAAGATTTTTCCAATTGGCCGACCATCCCCCAGCTTTACGTCAAGGGTGAGTTCGTCGGCGGTTGCGACATCATCAAGGAAATGTTCGAGAGCGGCGAATTGCAGACCTATCTCAAGGACAAGGGTGTGCTTGAAAGCGCCTGACAGAAAAAGGGCCGCCATGACAGATAATCCAGACCGTCCCATCCTTCAGCCCGGCATCGATCATCCGCTGGAATTGCGGCAGATCGACGAGCGCGTCCGCATCAGCGTTGGCGAGGAGTGGCTTGCCACCCGGGCCGCGGCGCTGGAGCTGTACGAGCACAGCTATCCGCCCGTGCTCTATATCCGGCGCAGCGATATAGCGCCGCGCTTCCTGCAACGCTCAATGCACACCAGCTGGTGCCCCTATAAGGGCAAGGCGAGCTATTTCCATATCCGGCTCAAGGATGGCGGCCTGCTCGAAAACGCGGCCTGGAGCTATGAGAGCCCCTTCGCCCATATCGCCGCGATCAAGGACCACCTCGCCTTCTATCCTGACAAGGTGGCCGTGGAATTGTTGCTGGCGGCTTCGGCCTGAGAGCACTTTCAGCAAAACCGGGAATCGGTTTTGCGGTTCGAAAATGCGGAAATACAAGAAATCGGAGCCGCCTCAGCGAGTCGTACCCGGTGAAACGGCTCTAGCGCTGCGCCAGGTCCTGACGGTCGGGCTCATTCCAGTCCCAGGCACGCTGATCGAGCGGATTGAGCACAATGACACGGCCGCCCGCAGGCACGCCGAGCTCTTCGAAGCCGAAGCCGAGCTGAACACCCCAGGGCAATTCCTGCACGCAACGATCCGGCTGATGCCGCGCCAGGCGCACGGTGTAGACGTCGCGATCATATTGCTCGACATCGATGGTGAAGTCGGCGCGCGAGGTACAGCCATTCGTGTCGGCATGGACGACCAGGATGTCATCATCAATCACCCGCCAATAGACGACCGGCTCAAGCTCGGGATCGACCTGTGGCGCCTCGCGGTGCGTTCCGGGCAGATGGACATCGGCCAGATTGACTTGCGGCATGTGGATCACCGGCAGGGAGGGCATCGTCACCAGGGAGGACATGAAGCCCGTCCGGGGTGCCGGCTCCGGTTCGCTCGCCGTGGAACAGGCGGCGCAGGATATCGCGGCGCCGAGTGCGACCAGAAAGAACTTACCCATGATATATCCCCCAAGAAACCGGCCTGATCTGCCAGGCGTTTCAGCTCACCAAGCCTCAAACTGAAACACTTTGTTAAACAATCGCAATTTCAGGGCCAGTTCAATGCGATGCGGCTGTCATCCGGGTTCTTAGCGCAGCGCCGCTGCAATCCGCGCCAGAACCCAGCAAAAAGGCCGCCCGGCAAAACCGGACGGCCTGATTGATATCTGGATACTGGTATCGCTTACGAGGAGTAGAACTCGATCACGAGATTGGGTTCCATCTGGACCGGATACGGCACTTCAGCGAACTCAGGGACCCGAACGAAGGTCACCTTCATCGCTTTGGTGTCGAGATCGATATAGTCCGGAATATCGCGTTCCGGGCTTTCCAGTGCTTCGAGCACCAGCGCCATCGAACGCGAACGCTCGCGCACTTCAACCACATCGCCGGTCTTGCAACGGTAAGACGCGATATTGACGCGCTTGCCATTGACCATGACATGGCCGTGATTGACGAACTGACGGGCAGCGAAGACGGTCGGAACGAATTTGGCGCGATAGACCAGCGCATCGAGGCGCGATTCCAGCAGACCGATCAGGTTCTCGGCGGCATTGCCCTTGCGACGCGATGCTTCGTCAAAGGTGCGGCGGAACTGCTTCTCGGTGATATTGCCGTAATAGCCTTTCAGTTTCTGCTTGGCGCGCAGCTGAAGGCCGAATTCGGAGACCTTGCTCTTGCGACGCTGACCATGCTGGCCAGGACCGTAAGAACGTGAATTGACAGGAGATTTAGGACGGCCCCAAAGGTTTTCACCCATGCGGCGGTCAATTTTATACTTCTGATTATGACGTTTTGACATGTTCTCTCTATCGATGCGGCCCGGTGTACCTCCCTCAAGGTCCACGATCTAAACGGCGGTTCACGCATCGTCCCGTTGGGGTTGATCCACACAGAGCAAGGCTCCGGCGAGGGAAAAGGGGTTCTAGACGTGTGGGGGTGAATGTCAATGGCTGTGGGCGGCGCGCGTGTAGGCCGCCCGACCGACGCGCTCCAGCCAAAGCCACTTTCCCCGACGCCGCAAATGCGGCACACCGTCTTTAGCCCCTGGGGAGCCGGCCTTTGTTATTCAATTCGATCGAGTTTCTGTTCCTATTCCTGCCCGTGACGCTGGTGATCTATTACACCGCGCGGCGATTTGGTGGACACCAGGCGGCGCTGGCGCTGCTGACACTGGCCTCGCTGGTCTTCTATGGCTGGTGGAATGCCAGCTATCTGGCGCTTCTGCTTAGTTCGATCATCGTCAATCACGGCTTCGGCATGGCGATCCGGCATCGCGGCTCCCAGCCCTGGCTGGCAATCGGCATCGTATTCAACCTTGCCCTGATCGGTGTCTATAAATACGCCGACTTCTTCGTCGCCAATACCAATGCCGTCTCCGGCCTCGATCTGCCGCTGGCGCATCTGGCGCTGCCGCTGGCGATCTCCTTCTTCACCTTCCAGCAGATCAGCTATCTGGTCGATGTCGCGCGCAATCATGCCAGCCCCGGCAGCCTGGTGAAGCACGCGCTCTTCGTGTCCTTCTTCCCGCAATTGATCGCCGGGCCGATCATTCGCCATCGTGAGATTGCCGACCAGTTCGACGATGCCAAGCGCAAGGACAAGCTGTCCGACAATCTCGGCATCGGCTTCACCATTTTCGCCCTCGGCCTGGCCAAGAAAGTCCTGCTGGCCGACAATCTCGAACCGTTCGCCTCGAGCGGTTTCGACATTGCCGCCCATGGCGGCGAGGTCGGCGCACTGGCGGCCTGGACCTCGGCGCTGTGCTATGCCTTCCAGATCTTCTTCGATTTTTCCGGCTATTCCGACATGGCGCTCGGCCTGGCGCGGATGTTCGGCTTTCACATTCCGGCCAATTTCAACGCGCCCTATCGCGCCACCTCAGTGGTCGATTTCTGGCGCCGCTGGCACATCACCCTGTCGCGTTTCCTGCGCGACTATCTCTACATACCGCTCGGCGGCAACCGGAAGGGCGAGACGCGGCGCTGGGTCAATCTCTTCATCGTCATGCTGCTCGGCGGACTCTGGCATGGCGCCGCATGGACTTTCGTGGTCTGGGGCGGGCTGCATGGACTGGGCCTGGCCTGGTGCCACTGGATCGACAGCAAATTCCCCGGCGGGCTTTTCCCGAAGCCGCTGAAATTCCTCGCGCCCCTGCTCACCTTCGCCTTTGTCACCTTCGCCTGGGTCTTCTTCCGCGCCGACAGTTTTGCCGCCGCCAGCACCATGCTGGCCGGTATGGCGGGGCTGAACGGGCTGGGCGAAAATGTCGGCGATGAACCCTTCATCGCGATCATTGTCAGCCTGGCGATCATCTGGGGCCTGCCCGACACCATTTCAGCAGTGTCGCGCTATCTCGACCCGCGCACGCTGGCGGGCCAGGAAAACAATCTGCAGAAGGGCTGGCGCTGGTCGGCCAGCACGACGAGCGCGATCCTGATCGCCAGCCTCTTCTTCATTGCCATCATCAATTCCTGGACCGTCGCGGAGTTCATCTATTACCGCTTCTGACGCCCCCAAGCCCGGCGCCGCCAAGCGCCTGGTCCGCTATGCGCGGCTGTTTGCGGTGACGCTGATCGCCTGGCTTGTCGGCTTTGGCGGCTTCACCCTGCTGGTGGACCCCTATGAGATCGCCCCGTGGATTTCGATCGAGGGCGTCAATGCCCGCCGCACCCGCGCGCATGAGGATGGCTATCGGGTCCATGTTGGCCATCGCCTGCTGACCAGCGATGCCGGCACGATCACCCTGGGCAGTTCGCGGGTGATGGACGGTTTCCCGCGCGAATTGCCCGATTGGCCCGGCGGGTATGAAAACCTCGCCATGGCCGGCACGTCGGCGTTTGAACTGGCGCGCGCCAGTGCCCTGGCGGCGCGCAATGACGCCGTGCAATGCGTCGTGATCGGCGTTGATTTGCGTGAATTCTCCACCGACACAAATACGCAGGCGACCTATTGGATCACGCCGATGGCCGGCGGCTCACGCCTGGCGGCGCTGGCCAAGATGGCCTTGTCGACCAGCGCCTTCGCCCGCGCCCTGCAAACCGTCGACGACAATATCTCCGGCGGCTCGGATACGCGCTGGGAGCAAGCCTATGCCGAGGCCGGCCTGCCGGCACGGTTCGAGGAAGAACTGGCCAAGCGCTATCGTTATTACGCCTCCTATGAATACGACCCGGAGCGCGTCGCCTTCCTGTTCCGCGGCATTGATGCCCTGATCGCCTCGGGCAAGCAGGTCGTGGTCTTCATCCACCCGGTCCATGCCTGGTATGAGGAAGCGCGCCAGCGCGCCGGTGCAGGCCCGGCCGAGTTCGCATTGCGGCGCGATATTGCGGCGCAGCTGGCGGCGCGCGGCGAATTGGCTGAGGCGGGCCAGGCCTGTTTCGAAGGGCCGGCATTGCAGGCCTGGGATTTCGGTGGGTTCTCCGCGCCGGCGCAAACCGCGCCGCCCGCCGCCGATGGCTCGGCGCCCAGCGCCTGGTATTACGTGCCCTCGCATTACCGCCCGCCTTTGGGCCATGCCATCCTGGAACGCCTCGCCGGGCGCAGCGGTGCCTTTCCGGTTGATGCCGATTTCGGCCGGCCGCTCTCGCCCGAAACGCTGGACGCCGACCTCGCCGCGCTCCAGACCGGGCGGGCAGCCTGGCTGCAGTCACAAACCCCCTGGCAGATTCACGCGGATGCCGCCTTTGACGCACTCGACGCCAATCCGCCGGCGCCCGAGGCGGGACCCCGCGCTTTCCTGACCCGTAGCGATCATGTCGAGCTGGAGCGCGATGTGCGGCGGATCGAGCGAGACGCCTCAAGCACGGCGACATCCGGCGGAACTCGCTAGTTCGGCTTCTCGACCGCTTCGCGCAGCGCAGCCTTGAGTTCGTCGGGCAATTCGCGCCAGTCCACATCCATCAAGGCAGCTTGCATGGCGTAGAGGGCCAACAGCGACATGTGTCCCTGACGAACAGCCTTCAATCGGAACCACGCATCCACAGCCCCCAGCTGGCTGAGATCGGCACGCGTGCGGATCCCGATCGCGCCCAACCATTGGGCCATTTTCGGCCCGAGATTGCGCAACTCGGTAATCGACGTTTCAGTCATCCCGGACGGTCCGCGCCTTGCCGCGGCCACGCGCCAGCGCTTTGATGGTGCCGCGGAAGGTGCGCACTTCCTGGGTGGTCCAGCGGCCACGCACGAAGGCGGCGCGCAGATTTTGCACCATCAATGGCGTTTTGTCGGGCGGGTAGAAAAAGCCGGAGCGTTCCAGCTCGGCCTCGAAGTGCTCGAACATGCCCTCGAGATCGAATCGCGAGGCAACATCGGAGACCGGATCGAAGACGGCCGGCGCGCCCTCCTCGGCCATCCACTCATAAGCAAGGATACCGACGGCTTGCCCCAGGTTAAGCGACGAGAAACTGCGGTCTACCGGCAGGGTAATAATCACATCGGCCAGTGCGACCGCATCATTGAGCAGGCCGCCCTTCTCACCGCCAAACAATATGCCAACGGTCTCGCCGGCGGCGATTGCGGCGCGGACATCGGCCATGCCCTCTCGCGCCGTCATCACCGGCTTCTCCATCCCGCGCGGCCGCGCCGTGGTGGCGTAAAGCCGTGTGAATCCGCCGACACCCGCCGTCAAATCATCGACCAGCCGGGCCTTGTCGAGCACTGGTGAGCCGACCGCCATCGAAACCGCTTTCGGATTGGGCCATTCATCGCGCGGCGCCACCAGCACCAGATCGGACAAGCCAAAATTCGCCATCACCCGCGCCGCCGCACCGATATTCTCGCCCAATTGCGGATGAACAAGGATGAAGGATGGAGCCGCAGTCGGTTGGGTCATGGAGCAGGGCCTTCACCTTGTGGCGCGCCAATGCTAGAGAGCGCGCAAATCTATAGAACAGCGCCATACCTAGCGCCTAACACATCCGTCCGAAAAGAAAGCACAACACCATGGCGAAGATCAAAGTCGATACCCCAGTCGTCGAGCTCGATGGCGATGAGATGACCCGTATCATCTGGCAGCTGATCAAGGACAAGCTGATCCTGCCCTATCTCGACATTGATCTGAAATATTACGACCTCTCAATCCAGAAACGCGACGAGACCGACGATCAGATCACCGTCGATTCGGCCGAAGCGATCAAGAAATACGGCGTCGGCATCAAATGCGCCACGATCACGCCGGATGAAGACCGCGTCGTCGAATTCGACCTCAAGAAAATGTGGCGTTCGCCCAATGGCACGATCCGCAATATTCTCGGCGGCGTTGTCTTCCGCGAGCCGATCGTGATTTCCAACGTGCCGCGTCTGGTGCCGGGCTGGCAGCGCCCGATCGTCATCGGCCGTCACGCTTTCGGCGACCAGTACAAGGCGACCGATTTCCTCGTCCCGTCCGCCGGCAAGCTGACCATGACCTTCCAGCCGTCCGACGGCTCCGAGCCCATCCAGCGCGAAGTGTTCGATTTCCCGAGCGCGGGCGTTGCCATGGGCATGTATAATCTCGACGATTCCATCCGCGACTTCGCCCGTGCCAGCCTGAATTACGGCCTGCAGCGTGGCTGGCCGGTCTATCTGTCGACCAAGAACACCATCCTGAAAGCCTATGATGGCCGCTTCAAGGATCTGTTCCAGGAAATCTTCGACGCCGAGTTCAAGGACGCTTTTGCCGCCAAGGGCATTTCCTACGAACACCGCCTGATCGACGATATGGTTGCGGCCGCCATGAAATGGTCCGGCGGTTTCGTCTGGGCCTGCAAGAATTATGATGGCGATGTCCAGTCCGACACCGTCGCCCAGGGCTTTGGCTCGCTTGGCCTGATGACCTCCGTGCTGATGTCGCCGGATGGCTCCGTCGTCGAGGCGGAAGCGGCGCACGGCACCGTCACGCGTCACTATCGCCAGCATCAGCGCGGCGAGCAGACCTCGACCAATCCGATCGCCTCGATCTTCGCCTGGAGCCAGGGCCTGTCGCATCGCGGCCGGATGGACGGCAATGAGGCGCTGATGCAATTCGCCGCCAAGCTCGAATCCACGATAATCGAGACGGTTGAAGCCGGCTTCATGACCAAGGATCTCGCATTGCTGGTCGGCGATCATCAGGGCTGGCTCTCGACCCAGGGCTTCCTCGACAAGGTCGATGAGCGCTTCAAGGCGGCAATGGCCTGATATAAAATTTGAATTATGGCTGCCAGGCGGGCGTTGACACCTTGGTGTCGGCGCCCGCTTGTTATTGTCCCAGGTCGATTTGTCTGGCAAATATCAGATCACTGTCAGCAATAAGGTGACCGGTTTGCCCGTTTCATTCGAATTTTCACCCGAAGATCAACTCTGTGTATGGAGCATGAGCGGACAGCTGACGGCGGACTCAATGATCAATATGGTCCGCGCCGCACGCGCCGATCCGCGCTGGTCGAATGATTATGATTTCCTGACCGTCATGACCCATGCCCAGCTGGGCGACATTTCCGTCGAGGAAACCGCCGCGCTGGTCCGCAACCTCGCCGCGCTCGATTCGCCCCGCGCAGACGGACGGCGCAAACGGGCCGCCGTCGTGTGCAGCGATGAAATGGCGGCAGGTCTGCTGGTCTATTACGAGTATCGCTCGAAAACAGAGCGAAAGACCGATGAGCGCTTTTTCCGCAGCGAGGCCGCGGCTCGCGCCTGGCTGGCCGAATCTGGTGATGGGCCACAATCGGACGCTGAAAGAACCGACGCCCAATAGGGCGGCCATGCGGCGCCATCTTCGAAACGCGCCAACACCCTTGCGCCCACCCGGGATTCGCGAAATACAGGTGACGTGGGGTCAGCCTTGCACCTGCAATCTGGACGGGCGGACCTTGGCAAGGCCAAACGGTTCGGTGGAGACGGCATGCAAGCGACGACAGTGATCGAACACGACACCAGTTTTTGTGTCTGGCGCGTCAATGGCCGCGCCGATCTTGAGTCACTTCAGGCTTCCTATCTTGAGCGCTTCGACCTGCCCGGTTGGTGGCCCGAAATTCGCAATCTGAGCATCCTGTCGGAAACCCGGCTGGATTTATTCAGTCCCGGTGACGCCGAAAAATTGATGCGTTTCATGGCCATCGCTGCTGCAAAACAGGGAGTCGGCGACGGCTTTTTCGCGGCCGTCGTCTGCGCAGACCCGGATAGCAGAGCCCTGCTCAGCTACTGGGATCGCCGCGCCCCGGCCGGCTTGTCGGGCGAGAACCGCACTTTTGCCGACGAAAAAACGGCCCGCGCCTGGCTCGCCAGTCAGGCCTGACGCTTCAGCGTCACGAAAACCTCCGCCTCGATCAACCAACGTTCGCCGTCCAAGCGCCATTTGGCGAAATAGCGACCGGTATAACGGATCGAGAAACCCTCGCTCGACCAGGCCCCGCGCCAGCGCCCGGTCTCGGCGGCCAATTCGCCATCCGCACCGATCTCGATCCGCCCCGGCGTGCGGACATAGCTGACATCGGGCATATTGGCGAAGATCGACTGCCAGGCTTGAAGCTGCGCCTCACGCCCCTCGATCAAAACCGCATCATCGCCGGGCACCAGGGTGACGGCCTCGGCCAATACCGCTGTGATCGCGCTAATATCGCGCGCGGCCAGCGCTGCATTGAAATCGGCTCGGGTTGATGCAATCGCGCGCGCCGCCGCTTTGTCACCGAGCATTTGCACCTCGCTGCCAGGCGCCGTTCGCGACGGTCTGGCCATCAGGAAGCCAGCGCGGCGCGAATGGCGTCGAGCCCGGCCTGGGCCTTGGGGCCATCAGGACCGCCGGCTTGCGCGAAGTCCGCGCGGCCACCGCCCCCCTTGCCGCCGACCGGTCCGGCACCGGCGCGCACCAGTTCGACGGCGGAAAAGCGCTCGGTCAGATCGCCGGTGACACCGACAGCCAGTGCCGCCTTGCCCTCATTATTGGAGATGAAGGCAGCAATGCCCGATCCCATTTGCGCCTTGGCCTCATCGACCAGCCCGCGCAAGTCCTTGCCGCCCACACCTTCAACGACGCGGCCGATGAATTTGACGCCGGCAATCTCCTCCGGCCCGGCCGGAGCCCCGGCGGCACCGCCACCCATTGCCAATTGTTTCTTGGCCTCGGCGAGCTGGCGTTCGAGCTTCTTGCGCTCATCGATCAGGCTGGCCACGCGGGCCGGCAATTCGGCCGGCGGGGTCTTGAGCGCATCGGCAGCGGCGCGGCCAAAGCCGATCTGCTCCTCCATGTAAAGCCGGGCCGCTTCGCCGGTCAGGCCTTCAATCCGGCGCACGCCGGAAGCGACCGAACTGTCACCGACGATCTTGAACAGGGCGATATCGCCAGTGCGCGCCACATGCGTGCCGCCGCACAGCTCGACCGAATAGGGTTTCTCGCCGCCGTCGAGCGCCTGGCCCATCGCCAATACCCGAACCTTGTCGCCATATTTCTCGCCGAACAGTGCCAATGCCCCGGCCTCGATCGCCGCATCGGGCGTCATTTCACGGGTCGAGACGGCGATATTCTGACGGATGACCGCATTGACCTGGGCCTCGACCGCGGCCAGTTCGACCGGCGTGATCGGCTTGTTCTGACTGAAATCAAAGCGCAACCGGTCCGGCCCGACATAGGAGCCCTTCTGGGAGACTTGCGGCCCGAGCACATCGCGCAGCGCCGCGTGCAGGAGATGGGTTGCCGAGTGATTGGCGCGAGTGGTGGTGCGACACGCGGTATCGACCATGAGCACGGCACTGTCGCCAAGCGTAATCTCGCCGCGTTCGAGCACACCGATATGGGCATGCATGTCACCGCCGCGCTTTTGCGTGTCGGTGACGCGGAAAACGGCACCATTCTCAAATTCGATCAGACCCTTATCGCCGGCTTGACCACCGGACTCGCCGTAGAAAGGCGTGGTGTCAAACACCAACTCGCCGCCCTGCCCGGCGCCAAGCGCCTTGGCCTGTCTCGCATCGGCGACAATTGCCGCCAGCTTGCCGCGGCCGTCTTCGCCGTCATAGCCAATAAACGCGCTGGCGCCGGCCTTGTCGCGCACGGCAAACCAGACCTCGGCGGGCGCCGCCTGGCCGGAGGAGAATTTGCTGGCGCGCGCATCGCTGCGCTGCTTGTCCATCGCCGTCTCGAAACCGGCCTCATCAACCGTCATGCCCTTCGCGCGCAGGGCGTCCTGGGTCAGGTCGAGCGGGAAGCCGTACGTGTCATAGAGCTTGAAGGCGGTATCACCGGGCAGAACGGCGCCACTCGCCAGACCGGCGGTGGCCTCTTCGAGCAGGCCGAGGCCGCGGCCGAGCGTGGTCTGGAAGCGCTCTTCCTCGATCCGCAGCGTCTCCTCGAGCATGGGCTGGGCCTGCACCAGCTCGGGATAGGCCTCGCCCATCTCGGTCTTGAGAGCCGCGACCAGCTTCCACATCACCGGCTCGCCAGCGCCCAGCAAATGCGCATGGCGCATGGCGCGGCGCATGATGCGGCGCAGCACATAGCCGCGCCCTTCATTGGACGGGGTGACACCATCCGCCATCAAAAAACAGGTCGAGCGCAAATGATCGGCGATCACCCGATGGCTGGCCAGCGCCGCACCCTCGGCCTTGACGCCGAGCACGCTTTCGCCGGCGCGGATGAGATTGGCGAACAGGTCGATCTCGTAATTATTATGCTTGCCCTGCAGGATGGCGGCGATGCGCTCGAGCCCCATGCCGGTATCAATCGAGGGCTTGGGCAGGTTGACGCGCTCATCCGGGGAGAGCTGCTCATACTGCATGAAGACCAGATTCCAGATCTCGATGAAACGATCACCGTCTTCATCGGCGGAACCGGGAGGCCCACCCGGAATCCCGGCGCCATGATCAAAGAAGATTTCAGAACACGGGCCGCACGGACCGGTATCGCCCATCGACCAGAAATTGTCCGAGGTGGAAATCGAGATGATGCGGTCATCGGACAGGCCGGCAATCTTGCGCCACAGCGCGCGCGCTTCCTCGTCTTCCGAATAGATGGTGACCAGAAGCCGGTCCGCCGGCAGGCCGTATTCCTTCGTCACCAACTCCCAGGCGTGATGGATTGCCTTTTCCTTGAAATAATCCCCGAAGGAGAAATTTCCCAGCATCTCAAAGAAAGTATGGTGGCGCGCCGTATAGCCGACATTGTCGAGATCATTATGTTTGCCGCCGGCGCGGACGCATTTCTGCGATGAAGTGGCGCGTGTGTAAGGCCGTCTTTCCTTGCCGGTAAAGACATTCTTGAACGGAACCATACCGGCATTGACGAAGAGCAGGGTCGGATCGTCCTGCGGCACCAGCGGGCTGGACGGCACGACCTCATGGCCCTGGCGGCCAAAGTAGTCGAGAAAAGTCGCCCGGATATCGCGCAAGCTGGCCATCATATCATCCTGTATCGCATCGTCTTTGCGGCGCCCGGCCGAAGCCGCTGCGTTAGCAGTTTTCAGGAGATATGGGAACGCGGGAGCCTGCGCAAGACGTGGTCATCAAATGGCGGTTGCGAGGGCACCCACGGAACCGAACTGGGTGAAACCCAGACCTTGGCGGATCTCGTCGAAGCAGGTTTTTGGAAGCCGGCAGATTTCCACAGCCGCCTGAAGCGTCTCGACATATTCGCGGTGCTTGCTTGAGTTTTCGACGTCGCGCGTGAATTCGCGCCACAAGCGCGCCTCGCTGCGGACATGATCGGGCATGGCCCAGGCCGAGTCCTGGGAGAAGACCTCGCCCCGGACCCGCTGAGCCTCGAAATAGAGATCTGCGAGGGCGCCGAGATCCTCCGCGTCAATTCCCGCCAGTGAGACATCAGGCGTGAAATAGGCGATCTCGCGGTGATCGAAATGGAAGTGGTCGGAATCCAGATAGAGTTTACCGATAAAATCCAGATCGGCGGTTGTGATGGTTTCACTGAAAACCAGGATACGAAGGCCCCGCTCCAGATTGACAGACATTCCTACAGCCATAAACACACCCCCAAAATGTGCACCAGGGTCAAAAAGGCCGGCCCCTCCTGCGAGGGAACCGGCTATTTTTGGAATCTTGATCAATACCCTGTCACCAGAGTGTTAATGGAGAATGTCCTGTCGATGCACGGGGCGATACAGGCCGGTCAGCCGGCGATAGCCGCATCCTCTTCCAGATCCTTGCCAACCAACAGCACGTCGGCGATCAAGCCGGCATTGGCGCGGACCTTGGCTTCGATTTCCTTCGCCATGGCCTGGTTCTCGATCATGAATTTGCGCGCATTCTCGCGGCCCTGACCGATACGTTCCGAATTATAGGAATACCAGGAGCCGGACTTCTCGATAATGTCGCCCTTTACGCCAAGATCGATCAGCTCGCCCATTTTCGAAATGCCCTCGCCATAGAGAATGTCGAACTCGACCTCGCGGAAGGGCGGCGCGACCTTGTTCTTGACGACTTTGACACGGGTTTGATTGCCGATCACTTCGTCGCGATCCTTGATCGCACCGATCCGGCGGATATCGAGCCGCACCGAGGCGTAGAATTTGAGTGCATTGCCGCCGGTTGTGGTTTCGGGACTGCCGAACATGACGCCGATCTTCATCCGGATCTGGTTGATGAAAATAACCATGCATTTCGATTTCGAGATCGAACCGGTCAGCTTGCGCAGCGCCTGGCTCATCAAACGGGCCTGCAGGCCGGGCAGACTGTCGCCCATCTCGCCTTCGAGCTCGGCACGTGGTGTGAGGGCGGCGACCGAATCGATCACCAGCACATCAATCGCACCGGAGCGCACCAGCGTGTCGGCAATCTCGAGCGCCTGCTCGCCGGTATCGGGCTGCGACACCAGGAGTTCGGCGACATCAACGCCGAGCTTGCCGGCATAAACCGGATCGAGCGCGTGTTCGGCATCGATAAAGGCGCAGACACCGCCGAGCTTTTGCCCCTCGGCGATCGTGTGCAATGCCAATGTGGTCTTGCCCGAACTCTCCGGACCGTAGATTTCAACGATCCGGCCCTTGGGCAGACCGCCAATGCCGAGCGCGATATCGAGCCCGAGCGAGCCGGAGGAAATCGATTCGATTTCCATTGCCGGCTTGGCGCCGAGCTTCATGACCGAGCCCTTGCCGAAAGCCTTGTCGATCTGGCTCAGAGCCGCCTCGATTGCCTTTTTCTTGTCCATACCAGAATCGTTCACGAGTCGAATCGCGCCCTTGCTCATATCAATATTCCCTTATTTCACGCCCCTCGGTCACGGGCAACCGAGAGACAACGTACCAGTTTTGTTCCGGAACACAAGCGGAACATTTATGGTTAACAAAACGGAACAAAATGCCGTCGCCACGACAAGCTTGGCGAGGGAAGCGCAAACGAGTAGCTTGTCGGTGATGACGCTGCGCCGCATTCTTCCGCTCATTGCGATTTCTTCAATCCTCGCTGGCTGTAGCCCTGCGGCCGCGCCCGAAGGGGTCGCGTCCATGGAAGCGGTGCAGGCGCGCGGCAGTCTGATCGTACTGACCCTGGAAGGCCCCACCAGCTACCTGCCCGGCGAGGACGGCCCCAGCGGTTATGAGGTCGATCTCGTGCGCGCCTTCGCCGCTCATCTCGGTGTCGAGGCGCAGTTCCAGACACACCCCTCGATATCCGCGCTGACAACCGCCCTCGCCCGCGGCGAAGGCGATATCGCGGCGGCCGGACTGACCGTGACGTCGGGGCGCGAAGCGCACATGCTGTTCGGTCCGGCCTACAAGACCGTCACCGAACAACTGGTCTGCCACAATGGCGGGCCGGCACCGACCACACTTGATGACCTCGGCAGGGCCCGCATCGTGGTGCTGTCAGGATCAAGCTATCTCGAAACGCTGCAGGCGCTGCCGGCCGGCCCGGAAGCGTTGGAATGGACCGAGCGCCGCGCCGGATCGGCCATGCCGCTGCTCGAGGCCGTCGATGCCGGTGAATTCGATTGCACCATCGCCGATTCGCACCTCGCCGATTTTGCCCGCCGCCGGCATCCCGATCTGGTCGTCGCAATGGATATCAGCGGGGAAGAATCCCTGGCCTGGGCCTATTCCGATCATGTCGACGGGCTCGGCGATGTGCTCACGGCCTGGTTCGGCCAGATCCATCAGGGCGATCTGCTCGAACGGCTGGACGAAACCTGGTTCGGCCAGTTCGGTGATTTCAACTATGTCGATGTCTCCAGCTTCGTCGACCGGGTCGAGACACGGCTGCCGCAGTATGAGCACTGGTTCGAGCTGGCGGCCGAACGGACCACGTTCGACTGGGATCTGCTCGCCGCACAAGCCTATCAGGAATCACACTGGGACCCTGACGCGATCAGCGATACCGGCGTGCGCGGCCTGATGATGCTGACCCTGTCGACCGCCGAACGCGTCGGCGTAGAAGACCGCACCGACCCACGCCAGAGCATTGTCGGCGGCGCCACCTATCTGGAAGACCTGTATCAACGCGTACCGTCCGGCGTCACCGGCGAGGACCGGATCTGGTTCGCGCTCGCCGCCTATAATGTCGGGATGGGCCATATGTATGATGCGCGCACCCTGGCCGAGCGCCAGGGGCTCGACAAGGATAGCTGGGACGATCTGGTCAGCGTATTGCCGCTCCTGTCCGACCCGGCGCATTATCGCGGCCTGCGCTATGGTTATGCCCGCGGCCAGGAACCGGTCCGCTATGTCCAGAAAGTGCGCGAATACCGCGCCCTGCTCAACGCGCAGGGGATATGAGAGCCGGCGCGGCGCCGACTTGTTTACGGTCTTGCACGCACGCCCCCAACCCGCATGCGCGACTCCGCCAGGTCGGGACAACACGCAATTGAAAGCCGGTGTGGAGTCGCGCTAGCGTAGGTTAGCGGACTGATGAGCTTGCACTTCCCTTGCCGACTTTCGACCACCCGCGCGGCGAGGAACGCGTACCGGAGTACGCGCCCCCGTCCAGCGCCAGTGAGGTAGACCCCCGATCCGTCGCTAATTCACCACAGCCTTCAGCGGTCGCCTTTCGCCAATCGCGACGCCATTGATCGTCAGCACCCCCGCCTCGCTTGAGACCACGATATTATCGCCGTCCTTGATGCCACCTTCCAGCAGCATGCGGGCGAGCGGGTCTTGCAGATCTTTCTGGATAACGCGTTTGAGCGGTCGGGCCCCATAGGCGGGGTCATAACCCTTCGCGGCGAGCCAGTCACGGGCAGCAGCGTCCAGCTGGATTGTCATGCGGCGATCCGCCAGCAGGGTTTCAAGCCGCTTCATCTGGATATCGACAATGGCGCCCATATGCTCGCGCGCCAGCTTGTTGAAGAGGATGACTTCATCAACCCGGTTGAGGAATTCCGGGCGGAAATGGGCGCGCACAGCGTCCATCACCACATCACGGGCCTCCTCGGCATCGGTGACCATTTGCAGATGTTCGGCCCCGAGATTGGAGGTCATGATGATGATGGTATTGCGGAAATCGACCGTACGGCCCTGGCCGTCGGTGAGGCGGCCATCATCGAGCACTTGCAGCAGCACGTTGAACACATCGCCATGCGCCTTCTCGATCTCGTCGAACAGGATGACCTGATAGGGCCGACGGCGCACGGCTTCGGTCAGCGCTCCGCCCTCCTCATAGCCGACATAGCCGGGAGGCGCGCCGATCATGCGTGAGACCGAGTGTTTCTCCATATATTCCGACATGTCGAGCCGGGTGACGGCGTGTTCATCGTCGAACAGGAAATTGGCCAGCGCCTTGGTCAGCTCGGTCTTGCCGACACCCGTGGGGCCTAAGAACATGAAGGAACCAATCGGACGCGCCGGATCCTTGAGGCCGGCGCGGGCCCGGCGCACAGCATCGGAGACGGCTTCCAGCGCGGCGGCCTGACCGACGACGCGGCCCTGCAGCGCCTCTTCCATCCGCAGCAGCTTGTCGCGCTCGCCTTCGAGCATTTTGTCGACGGGCACGCCGGTCCAGCGTGAGACGATCTGGGCGATCTGCTCGTCATCGACGACTTCCTGCATGGTGTGCTCGCCCTCGGACGCGGTCTCGGCGAGTATCAGACGGCTCTCGAGGTCGGGCAATTGGCCATATTTGATTTCGGAAGCGCGGCCGAGATCGCCGCGCCGTTCGGCATCAGCCAGTTCGGTACGGGCATGCTCGATCGATTCCTTGAGCGTCGTCGCGCCGGCCAGTTTCGCCTTTTCCGAACGCCAGCTGGCGGTCAGTTCGGCCGAGCGCGATTCCAGTTCCGCGACCTGTTTGGTGATCGTCGCGAGGCGTTCCTTGGAAGCCTCATCGGACTCCTTCTTCATCGCCTCGGCTTCGATCTTGAGTTGAATCGCCTTGCGGTCGATCTCGTCGAGCTCTTCCGGCTTGCTATCGATCTGCATGCGCAGACGCGCCGAAGCCTCGTCCATCAAATCGATCGCCTTGTCCGGCAAAAACCGATTGGTGATGTAACGATTGGAAAGATTGGCAGCAGCAACAATGGCGCTGTCAGCGATGCGCACGCCATGGTGCACTTCGTATTTCTCCTTCAGGCCGCGCAGGATGGAGACCGTATCCTCGACAGTCGGTTCCTCGATCATGACTGGCTGGAAACGCCGGGCGAGCGCCGCGTCTTTTTCGACATGCTTGCGGTATTCATCCAGCGTCGTAGCGCCGATACAATGCAGTTCACCGCGCGCCAGCGCAGGCTTGAGCAGATTGGACGCATCCATCGCGCCATCGCCCTTGCCGGCACCGACCAGCGTGTGCATCTCATCGATGAAGAGGATGATCTGGCCATTGGCGCTGGTGACTTCATTCAGCACGGATTTGAGGCGCTCCTCGAACTCACCGCGAAATTTCGCACCGGCGATCAGAGCGCCCATATCGAGCGCCAGCAGACGTTTTTCCTTGAGGCTCTCGGGCACATCGCCATTGACGATGCGCAAAGCCAGGCCTTCGGCGATGGCGGTCTTGCCGACGCCGGGCTCACCGATCAGGACCGGGTTATTCTTGGTCCGGCGCGACAGCACCTGGATCGCACGGCGGATTTCCTCGTCGCGGCCGATCACCGGGTCGAGCTTGCCTTCACGCGCCACTTCGGTGAGGTCACGGGCATATTTCTTCAGCGCTTCATAGGTGTCTTCGCTCGACGCACTGTCAGCGGTGCGGCCCTGGCGCAGATCATTGATCGCGGTGTTGAGCCCCTGCGGGGTAACGCCGGCGGCCTTGAGAATATCGAAGGCCTTGGTGCCCGATTGCAGGCTCAGCGCCTGCAGCAGACGCTCGGCGGTGACGTATTCATCACCGGCCTTGCTCGCGGCCGTTTGGGCTGCATCGAACAGCTTGGCCGTCGGCGGCGCCATATAGAGCTTGCCCTCGCCGCCCTCGACCTTGGGCAGAGCGGCCAGCGCCTGGGTGACGCCATCGATGACATCGGGCGCGCGGCCACCCGCTGATTTGATCAGATTGGTCGCAAGCCCAGCGGTATCGTCGAGCAGCGCCTTGAGCACGTGCTCCGGCGTGAATTGCTGATGGCCAGCCTTGATGGCCAGCGTCTGGGCGCCCTGGATAATGGTGCGGGCGCGGTCGGTATATTTGTCGAATTCCATGTCGATCCCCCGGGGAAGGCGAGATAGGGTGCGCTCCGACGCCTTAAGAAAGCGCGTCGAAATCGCGGCTTGATCGGCATGTAGGTGTTGCACATGCGTCACACAAGAGGCCGAACCGCGACAGATTGACCCAAATCAAGTGAGGATTTCTTTTATCCATGCCGCAGCTTACCGCAATTGCCCGCTTTCCGGTAAAAGGGTTTGGCCCCGACCGGCTCGAACGCGTCGAACTCAGCGCTGGCCAAACCCTGCCTCATGACCGTGCCTGGGCGATCGAGAATGGCCCCGGCGATTTCGATCCGACTCATCCCAAGCATGTGAAGAAGAAGCATTTCCTGATGCTGGCCCGTCAGGCCGAATTGGCGCAGCTCGCCTGCCGATTCGATCCCGACGCGGCGGGATTTACGGTTCGCTTTCCCGAAGACGAGACCATCACCATCGCGCTCGGCGAGGCTGCCAGCAATGCGCCGCTCTTCGCCCGTCTGGAGATCCTGCTCGGCGAAGAGGTGCGCGGTGCGCTCAGGATCGCCCATATCCCCGGCCAGGCCCTGACCGATATTCCCGACCCGTATGTCTCCCTGATCAATGCCGCTTCACTGCGCGATCTTGAAGCGCGCACCGGCCAAGCCATCGACCCCATCCGCTTTCGCGGCAATCTTCTGATCGACGGGCTGGAGCCCTGGGCTGAGTTCGACTGGGTCGGCCGCGACGTGTCGATCGGCGGCGTGCGCCTGCGCGGCCAGAGCCGCATCCGCCGCTGCGCCGCAACCAGCGTCAACCCGGCCACAGCCCGGCGCGATATCGATCTGCCAGCAGCGCTGATGACGCGTTACGGGCATGCCGATTGCGGGGTTTATCTGAGTGTTGAGGCGGGGGGAGTTGTGGCGGTCGGCGATGATGTGGTGGCCGGAGCGGTCGCCATCTGCCCATAAAAAAAGGACCCGCTGCCTCAAGCAACGGGTCCCGGTTTTCAAACGGTGAGGTCGCGATCAGGCCGCGTCGCTCTCCGAACCGCCGCCGGACGTGTCGTCCTTTGGCTTGGCGCGTGACGCACGTGGAGCGCGCGGCGCCTTGGCCGGCTTGGCCTCGTCGACGGCCGGTGCAGCCGGTGCGGCACCGGTCTCGCCCTCATCGCGCGGGCGACGCGGACGGCGGGCGCGACGGGGTGGTTCGTCGGATGTTGCGGCATCAGGCGCATCGGCCTGACGTTCAACCGGCGCGACGCTCGACGGTGTGACCGGAGCGTGGATCGGGTGGTGATTGCTGGCTGGCGGCTGAGACTGGGGCTGAGCCTGAGCCTGTGGTTGAGCTTGCGGCTGGGCCTCGCCTTCCGGCGTCACGACATTAAGCGGATCGGACTGCTGCTCATGGCGCGGCTGACGTGGCTGACGGCCTCGGCGTGGTTCGCGGTTGCGGTTCTGGTTGCCGTCGCGATTCTGATCGCGATTGCCGTCGCGGCCGGCATTTCGATCGCCATTATTCTGCTCGCGATTTTGATTGCCGCCCTGGTTATTATTGTTGTCGCGCTGCTCTTCGACACGATCGCTGAAGCGCTCATATCCATCGTCAGCGACATCGTCTTCTTCAGGCTCGACCTGATCGTCCGGGCCGGCATCGCGGCGTGGCTGATTGGCCTGGGTGAGACGGAAATAATGCTCGGCGTGCTGGTAGAGATTCTCAGCCCGCACCCGGTCGCCCGCCAGCATCGCATCGCGCGCCAGCTGAACGTATTTGTCAAAAATCTGGGGAGCATTGCCACGGATTTTTACTTCCGGACCATTGCTCTCATAACTGCGGTTGGACGAATTACTCGGCTTCCGCCCACGACCGCGCTGGCGCTTATTATCGCCCGCCCCTGTTTTCCAGCGATTCATATCTGACAATGTGACCTTGCTGTTCAGTTGCAGGGGCGTGATCTTGCACCCTGATGAAACGATTGATCTTGATTGGCCGGAGCAAAACAGGTGGTAAATCCGACCGCGCTAGGCCCCAAAAAATGGCACGCCCCGCCTGTTGTCGTAAAACCTAGCCTGCGGCGAAACGCTTTCCAAGCGATTTTAACCGTTATCCAAATCCAGGCGCCCGAGCACAACGCGATCATGGCCCGACAGGTCGCGCAGGCATTCCAGCGCCGTCAGACCAGCCGCTTGCGCCAGCGCCAGAACCGCCGCGGACTGGTCAAAGCCGATCTCCAGCGCGAACCAGCCCGTCGGGCGCAAGAGTCGCGGCAGGTCGGCAATGATGACGCGATAGGCATCAAGCCCGTCCTCGCCACCGTCGAGCGCCAGCGCCGGCTCGTGATCGCGCACTTCCGGTTCCAGCCCGGCCAGCACATCGCGCACGATATAGGGTGGATTGGAGACGACCAGGTCGAAGCTGTGATCGCTCAAGCCCTCGCCCCAGCGCCCCTGCATCACGTTCGCCCTCTCCGTCAGGCCAGAGGCGCCGAGATTATGCTGCGCCACGGCCAGCGCGGCCGGCGAGAGATCGACGCCCCATCCTGTCCAGGCCGGTCGCTCGCTGAGCAGGGCCGCCAGAATCGCACCGGAGCCGGTGCCGAGATCGAGCATGTGCAGCGGCGCCTTGTCGCAGCGTGCCAGTACCGCCTCGACCAGCGTTTCGGTATCGGCGCGCGGCGTCAGCACATCGCCGGTGACTTTCAGGTCGAGGGTCCAGAATGGCTTGCTGCCGAGCACTTGCGAAAGGGGGATGCGTTTCAGGCGCAAGGCGGCCAGATCGGCCAACTCGGCTCCCGCCTGCCATGACCAGAGCGCCGGATCGGCCAGCGCCTGGGCGAGGCTGACCGGAGCCAGGACGTGAGCGATCAGAAAACGGGCATCATCTTCGGCCTCGTCAATGCCGGCCGAGCGCAGCGCGCTGGCCAGGTGGCGGCGAATCCCGGCCAGATCCATGCCCTGCCAGGCCTGAACCAGCGCAAAGCCAGGCCGCCCGGCCTGCTCGGCGGCATTGGCCTGCACCGCCGCCTCGAAGCCGGTTTCAGGCGCAGCGTCCTTGATCACGGTTGCTGCGCCGCCGGCTCAACCATCAGGGCGTCGCCATAGGCGCCTTCGAGCTCGCCATTGCGGGCCCAGTCGCCGAGCAGCCGGAAATAGCCTTCGGCATAGCGCGTCGATTCCCGCCCTGTTTCGGTCTCGATGAATTCGAGAATACCGTGGTCCGTGTTTGCGAACTCGACCAGTTCGATCGCCCGCCCCCCGGCTATAAGATCGAGCAGGATATCGCGGGTCGCATCCGGTGGCGCCTCACGGTCCTGGCCGGCGAGAACCCACAAAACCGGCACATCGACCTGGTTCATGACGCCGATGGAATCATGTCCCCAGCTGGTGCCGGCATCAATGAAATTGAGATAGACGAATTTGAAGCCGGTAACGCCGGCGCGCAGCATATGGCCGGAATACTCGCCCTCGATCTCACGAAACCAATCCTCATTGCCCCACAGCCGTTTCAGACGAACAAACTCCGCCTGTCCCTCGGTGAAGCCGGACGCCATCAAGCGGCCGGTGACATCGGTAATCTGCCGGGCCTGGTCCAGCACCTCATCATCATAGCCGGCCGCACGCAGCTCGAGCTGGACTTCAGATGCGTCCTCGTCCGTCGGGGCCACCATCATGCCGAAGCTGACCATGACGAAGTCGGCATCGCCGATCGTCGCCGCGAGGGGCGCCACCCAGCCGCCCTGGCTGCCGCCAAACAGGCCGGCCCGGCCGGCCCGCGGTCCCGCCAGTTCGCGGGCGCGCTGCAAGGCCATGGCGGCATCGCCGGCCAAGGCGGCGAAATCCTGGGAGTATTCGCCCTGCGAGGCACCAGTGCCGCGCTTGTCATAGACAAAAATGCCAACGCCCTGCGCCGGCATCATGCGCTGGGCATAGGCCCAGTCGCGCGCCGAATCGCGCTCCGATCCATGCACCCAGACCGCGATCGGGACCGGCTCGGTCCCGACCGGCAGAACCAGGCGTCCGGCGAGCGTCAGCCCGTCACTTTCAAACTCGGTGTCGATGATTTCCAGCGGGATGCGCTCGGCGACACCATTATAGCCGTCGAGCCCTGCAATCGTCAGGCTCGTCATGCCGCAATCACCGAGATCGAAACGCGCCGGATTGGGCTGATCGGTCCAGCCGGTAGTTCCCGACCAAAGCCCATCCTCGCCGGCCGAGATGCGGCCCACCTGCCCGTCAAAGGCGCGCCAGCGCAAATCCGCGCCGGCAACCGGTGCGAGATCAATGATCGAGCCGGATGCGGTCTGGTAGACCCCGACATGGCAGATCGCGGCCGGATCAAGCGCCTCGTTTCCGGAACAGGCGGTGAGCAGGCCGGCAGTGCCGAGCGCCAAAAGAATACCGGACTTCAACATGGGCAGCTCCAACCTTGCCGGGTCTGAAATGCCCGGGAATTCAGAGGACCGTGGGCCCGCAATACTGTCAACCGGGACGCAGCGCGCCTCAATCCTCCAATGCCGCCAGACGTTCCGCCTGGTCCTCGGCAATCAGCGCAGCGATCACTTCATCGAGCCCGTCGCCGGCGACGATGTCATCGAGCTTGTAGAGGGTGAGATTGATGCGGTGATCGGAGACCCGGCCTTGCGGATAATTATAGGTGCGGATGCGTTCGGACCGGTCACCGGACCCGATCTGTCCCTTGCGCTCGGCGGCGCGCTCGGCATTGGCGGCCTCGCGCTGCATGTCATAGAGCTTGGCCTTGAGCAGTTCGATCGCCTTGGCGCGGTTCTGGTGTTGGGATTTTTCCTGGCAGACGACGGCGATACCGGTCGGCAAATGCGTCATGCGCACGGCGCTATCGGTCTTGTTGACGTGCTGGCCGCCGGCACCAGAGGCGCGCATGGTATCGACGCGGATTTCACTCATATTGAGTTCGATATCGATATCTTCCGGCTGCGGCATGATCGCCACCGTCGCTGCGGAGGTATGGATCCGGCCCTGGCTTTCCGTCGCCGGCACGCGCTGGACACGGTGCACGCCGCTCTCGAATTTCAGCCGTCCGAACACGCCATTGCCCGAGATCGAGGCGATCACTTCCTTATAGCCACCATGTTCGCCGTCCGATGCCGAGGCCAGCTCCCAGGTCCAGCCCTGCAACTGGGCATAGCGCTCATACATGCGATAGAGATCGCCGGCGAACAGCGCCGCCTCATCGCCGCCCGTGCCGGCGCGGATTTCGATCAGCGCATTGGCCGCGTCATCCTTGTCCTTGGGCAGAAGCGACAGGCTCATTTCGAGTTCGAGCGCGGGCAGGGTTTCCTTCAATTCGTAGAATTCCTCACGCGCCAGATCCGCCATTTCGGCATCGCCGCTCTCCATCATCTCGGCAAGCTCGTCGAGTTCAGTGCGCGCCGCGCGCAGCGCCTTGGCCTTCTCGGCGACGGGCCGCAATTCGGCATGCTCCTTGGAGAGCTTGACGATCTCGGTGGAGTCGGAGGCAGCGCCAAGCCGAGCCTCGACCTGGTCGAAGCGATCAATGACTTGCGCGAGTCTGGAAGCCGGAGTGTGCATGGCGACCGGTTAGCACCACCCGGCGCGCTTGAAAATCCCGGAACACCGCCCACCGGGTCGGGCACGGCCCGTCACCGCCGACTTCTGAACGTCGAGGCGTGAGTGATATTACCTCACTCGGGCATGACGTTACCCGGTGAAGTCTGCTAGCCTTCGCCCTACGGGCAACGCCCAAACGGGGAGGCATTAATGCGAATGATGGCCAACAGAAATTCTGCACGCGGCATGCGGCAGGTGCGGTCATGATCCTGCGTCGCCTCATGCAGCATGTCGAAAAGCAAAACTGGTTCGCTGTCTGGCTTGACCTCGGCATCGTGATCCTGGGCGTGACACTCGGTTTCCAGGTCACGCAATGGAATGAAAACCTGGCAGGGCAAAGGCTCGAAGCCGAGATGGTGGAGCGCCTTGAGACAGAATTGGTGACCCTCGTCGTCGCCAACCGGACCATCGCGGCCCAATTGGCCGATTCAAATTCCAGCTACGACGCCTTGATCGACTTCCTGCACGATCCGGCCTCGGTGACGGTGGATAGTGAGACCTGGCGGGCCATGATCCTGCCAATCATGGGCTATCCGGACCCGGTGACGGAATTTGCCATCTATGATGAATTTGTTTCAACGGCACAGTTGCGGCTCTTGCGTGACACCGAATTGCGGGCCGCGCTCTCGCAATTCGGACAAGGTTTGTCGTCCGTGGAGACGGCCTATGGATCGATCGCGCTGACATACGGCCCCGCCTTTGCCGAGATTCACGATCAACTTGTTCTGGTGGAAGAATTCCCTGAACTCATTGCGGCAATGACGCCCGAGACGCGCGTCCGGCTCGTCCAGCGGGTCCGGATGATGAAGACCTCGATACAAATCGGTCGCAGATATGCAATCGCCATCGCTGATCGAGCCGATGTTGTTCGCGCCTTGCTACCTGGAGCAACCTTGCCCGCAGCAGCAATCCCGCCGCCCCACAGTGAAGCCGGCTGACGCCTGCAGCCCGCCGGGCAAAACTAGATTCCGCGCAAGCTTCTTCGCCCGGCGTCCCGCCGCCTAGAACAGCGCCATCATCGCCCGGGCCGCCATCACAATCAGCACAATCGTCGAGGAAATGAACACCAGGAAGCGCACCGGAATGAAGTTCCACAGCGCCTGGATCAGGCTGTGCAGGACGCGCAGTGCGACATAACCCCAGGCCAGCCCGATCATCATGGGATCGGCCAGCCCAACCAGATGGCAATAGACCACCAGCGCATAGAAAATCGTCGGCTGCTCGTGCAGGTGATTGTAATTGTCGGCGATACGGCGAACCTCCACCGGGAGGACGTCCATCTCGCTCTTGGACTTCATCTTGGCGGCGTTGATGCCAGCCTTCCGCATCGCCGGGATGCGGGTGGCATACATCCACAGCCACATAACCAGAGTCCACACGACCATCGCCAGAACAGGCGTCAAAATCGTCTCATACATGCTGCTCTCCCCTGAGTGTTCGGGGCGAGACTAGACCGGTTCCGTCCCGGCAGGCGATGAAAATCTGGCGCTGCATAGCCCCCATTCGCGCACGGATGGGGGCTATGATCAGGTCTGGGCGGTCTTCAGCCGGACGTCGCCCGGCGGCGCCTGATAACCGCGAAAGGCCTCGAGCAGATCATCGATCCGTTCGGCGACCATCAGCGAGGCGCGATGATCGGCGGCCAGGAAATCCTGACCAGCCATCTTGTCGAGGAAGGCGACCAGATCATCGTAATAGCCATTCACATTGAGCAGGCCGACCGGTTTGCGGTGCTGGCCCAACTGGCCCCAGGTCCAGATCTCGAACATCTCCTCCATCGTGCCGATCCCGCCGGGCAGGGCGATAAAAGCGTCCGACAGATGCGCCATCTTCGCCTTGCGGGCATGCATGGACTGCACGACATAGAGCTCGGTCAGATCAAGATGGGCGATTTCCTTGATGGCGAGGAATTCGGGAATGACGCCGACCACACGGCCGCCGGCAGCAAGCGCGGCGTCCGCAACCTCGGCCATCAAACCGACCTGGCCGCCGCCATAGACTATATCGAGACCGGCTTCGGCGAGTCGCTTGCCGACGGCGCGGGCCGCAGCCGCGAAGCCCGGATCACGGCCCGGATTCGAGCCACAATAGATGCAAATCGACTTCATCGGCAGCATTCCCCCTTGGCGGACCACACGGCCCGGTTAAGCTGTGTGGCAGGCTTGGAGCTATCGTCTTGTGATCCGACACGCAATTCTGACCATCGCAAGTTTGCTGAGTATTGGCAGTGCCGCCATGGCTGCCGATCCGGTTATCGTACCCACAGTGATCTGTCGCGGGTATTTTTTGATCCCCATCACCCTTGCGCCAAGAGAGGGTTATCCGGCTGACCGCACACTCTGGTTCCTGCACGATACCGGCGCGTCCTCCTCCTATGTTGACCCTGAGAGTATTGAACGTGTCAGCGGCACCCGTCTCGGGCCGCGCGATCGCGCCAATATCCGCGACGCCCATGCCGGTCCCCTCGCGATCAATCGCCTGCAAGCGAGGGTCGGCCAGCTCGACCATCTCGCCCGCGCCCTGGGTCACCCCATCGATGGCATCCTCTCCTTCGGTGCGTTCAGCGATTTTCTTCTGACGCTCGACTATGAGCGCGGCGAGATGCGGCTGGAACAGGGCCGCCTGCCAAGACCCGATGGTGTGACGGTATTCAGTGCCGACGGCCCCGATTACCGGCCCTGGATGGTGGTGGAATTTCCCGATCGCCGCCGCCGCATGCTGATCGATAGCGGCGCCGCCATGACCAGCCTCGCCGTGCGCCGGATCGATCTCTACGACACGATCGAACCACCGCGTCCGACCGGGGCCTCCATGCGTTTGCGCGAGGTCGAGGAACGCTCTGGTGCCCGCTCACGGCTCGATGCCCGCATCGGCCCCAACCAGCTGATCACGCCAACCCTGCAATCCACGCCGGGCACAGAATTGATCGGCGGCGAAGTAATGCGGCATTTCATCTGGACCTTCGACCAGTCCAGCGAGCGCGTCCGCATGGTGCGCCACCATCCGGAAATTCCGATTACCTTCGAGCCGGATTTTGATCATGGCATGGTGTTCGAGCCGCACCCGCAGGGTTATCGGGTCGGGTCGGTAATCGCCAATACACCGGCCAGCCATGCCGGCATACGCACGGGCGATATTGTCACCGGCTTCAATGGAAATTCGCTCGATGTGCGCGGTTGCGATGGACCGCCGCCCGACAACACTCTGGTGGTCAATCTGATCCGCAATGGACAGGTCATGGCGCTTACGCTGGAGCTGTTCGCTCTGGTCGAGTAGCGGCCGCCGCAACATGGCCGGCCAGCACGGCAACGGCATCGACCAGCCGCGCATCCGGAAGGCCGAGCAGATATTCGCCAGCGGTGATCTCAAGCGAACAGACGGACGGACCTTCCAGATCCCAAAACCGATTACCCAGCCAGACGCCGGTCTGCCGCGCCGCTTCGTCGCGTGCGCGCTCCGCGGTTCCGGCATCACAGGGCAGGCGCAGATGCAGCATGTTCACATGCGGTGGATCCGGCGTGACGACGACGCCTTCAATCCCGGACAGGGCCGCGGCCAGAGCGCGGGCCCTCGCGACCAGAGCCGGCATCAGATCGAGCCGCCGGTCCAGCAAGCGCAGCGCGTCGGGCACCATTGGTACCGGCGAGACAATGCGCCCACCAAACCGCGCCTGCCAAAGCCGCGCCTCGGCAATGAAATCCGCATCGCCCGCCAGCACCGCACCGCCGAGGGCGCCAATATCCTTGTAGAGGGAGACATAGACCGAGGCGAAACCGGCGCAGATCTCGGCATAGCTGCGGTCATCATAGAACGGCCGGCTCGACCATAAACGGGCGCCATCGAGATGCAGGGGCAGATTGATCGCCTGGCCACGCGCCTTGAACGCCTCCAGCGCGTCCCAATCCGGCAGGGCGCCGCCATTGTGCCGCTGCGGCAATTCAATGAAGGCGCAGGCGGAACCGGGCTGGAGATCGGCGGCGGTTAGCGTATCGGCCCAGTTGCCGATCAGTGTCGCGTCGAGTCCATGGGCAAAATGATAGCCCCGCTCCTCATGCAATTCGAGATGCGAGGTCGGGTGAAGCTGGATTGTGGCATGCCCGCTGCGGGCGGCATGAAGGCGCGCCGCAATGCCCTGCGCCATTGTACCGGTGGGGCACCACATTGCCGCCGGCTTGCCCAGCAGGTCAGCGATTTTTGCCTCCAGCGTCGCGACCATCGGGCCGCCGAGATACATCTCGGTCTCAAAGCCTTCGTGATCCATATAATCGGCTACGGCGCGGAGGTGATCGGCGGGTGTTTCGGCACCATGATGCGGGAAGCCCAGGCGAATATCGCAACCGGCCCGAAGCTGCGCGTCAATCATGCCGCCAGCCCCAGCACCGCCCCGCGCACGGCTGCCATCCAGCCAATATGCAATTCGCCACCGGCCTCGATCACCGGGCGTTTGATCAGGGTAGGATTTGCGATCAGCAGGGCGGCCGGCTCGGCATCGGCGAGCCGTTGATCCTGCAAGGACAAGCCACGCCAGGTGGTCGAACGTGTATTGAGCAGCGTCTTGACCCCGGCTCGCTTCACCCAGTGCGGCACCAGTGCCATCAAATCCGCCTCGGCGCGAATATCGACGAAGCGGTGTTCCAGGCCAGCGGCCGCGATCTCCTTGAGCGCGCCCTTGCAGGTGTCACAGTTCTTCAAGCCGTAGAGCGTGATCATTGCGCCGCCGCCTCCTCCGCTTCACGCTCGACGCGCAGCAGCTCAGCCCGCGCCTCGACCAGGCCGACAATATGCTCGACCATTTCCTCATTGGTGACGTTATGGTCTGGCTTGCCGGAGACATACATCTTGCCGCGCCCGGCTCCGCCGCCAGTGAAGCCGAGATCGGTCATCAGCGCTTCGCCCGGACCGTTGACGACACAGCCAATGATCGAGAGCGAGATCGGCTCGGCGATATGCGCCAGGCGCGCTTCCAGGGTTTCCACCGTGCGGATGACGTCAAAACCCTGCCGCGCGCAGGACGGGCAGGCGATGATATTGACGCCGCGCGTGCGCAGCCCCAGCGATTTGAGAATATCGAAACCGACGCAGACCTCTTCCTCAGGCTCGGCCGAGAGCGAGACGCGGATCGTGTCGCCAATCCCGGCCCATAGCAGCGAGCCAATGCCGATCGAGGATTTCACCGTGCCAATACGGGTTCCACCGGCTTCGGTAACGCCGAGATGCAGCGGTGCATCGGTCGCTTCGGAGAGTTGATGATAGGCGGCGACCGTCATGAAAGTGTCGGAGGATTTGACCGAGATCTTGTAGTCCCGGAAATCGAGATCATCGAGGATGCGGGCATGTTCCAGCGCGCTTTCGACCATCGCATCGGGGCAAGGCTCGCCGTATTTCTCCAGCAAATGCTTTTCCAGCGAGCCGGCATTGACGCCGATCCGGATGGCGCAACCGTGATCGCGCGCCGCCTGCACGACATCGCGCACCCGGTCCATCGAACCGATATTGCCCGGATTGATCCGCAGACAGGCCGCGCCGGCCTTGGCCGCCTCGATACCGCGCTTGTAGTGAAAATGAATATCCGCGATCAGCGGCACAGTGGAGGCCTGGACAATGGTCTTCAGCGCCGCTGTCGAGGCCTCGTCGGGACAGGAGACCCGTACGATATCGACCCCGGCCTCCTCGCAGCGCCGGATCTGGCCGATCGTCGCGCTGGCATCAGAGGTGAGCGTATTGGTCATGGTCTGGACGCTGATCGGTGCATCGCCCCCGATTTCCAGATTGCCGATCCGGATCATGCGGCTCTTGCGCCGTTCAATCATCCGCCAGGGGCGAACGGAACGGGGGTCTCGGTCACGATCAGAGATGATGGCAGACATGGCGGGCTCCGATAACGCGAGGCGCGTCAGCATGACACCATGATATAGCGGGATTGCGGCAGGCTTGCGAGCCAATGCCCGGAATTATTCAGGCTCGACTGCAGCGGTCTCGGCCTGGGCCACGGCAATATTCTCAACGGGAATTCCCGCCGCGCCAAGCGTGCCGAGATCGACGCCGCCGCGCTCGAGCGCAATCGCCCCGGCATTCGAAGCTGAAAACGTCAGCCCTTCTTCGCGCGCCTGGTAGACATCACCGGCTGCCAGTGTGCGCGAATACAGGATCCGGCCGGAGGCGTCCTGGATTTCCAGCGTTGTCGGCGCCGTGGCGCGTAGCGTCAGCGGGTCCGTTGCGACCGCATCGCCGAGCGGCACATCAGTCCAGATCGTGCGGACATCGGCGAGCTGACGCGTTGGCTGAAAATCGGCGCGAGCCCATTCCGGGGCCGCATCGGGCGGTGAAGGCATGTTGGCGATCACGCCGAAGGACGGCGATTGCTCGGCATACCACCAGGCAACCGAAGCGACACAGACCAGGATCAAAACGGCGCCGAAGGCACCGCGCGGCAATTTGATCGGGTCATGGGTCTTGGCCGAGGCCGAGGGCACGGCACGGCCGGTCTCGGTATCCACCTCGCGCTTGAACTGCTCGACAATACCGACCGGTTCAATCGCCAGAAAGCTGGCATAGGTGCGCAGATATCCGATCGTATAGGCCCGCGCCGGAAGGCCACGGGTATCCATGGTTTCAAGGGCTTCAAGGTAGTCGCGGCGAATGCGCGTGCGTGCAGCGGCCAGCTCAATCGTCAGGCCCGCCTTGGTGCGCGCCTCGCGCAGCCGGTCGCCCGCTGAATGCTGCACATAGCCCGCGCCACTCTCCGAAAACACAGCATCTACCGGCACAAAACCCGCCATTCCTGTTTGACTCGACATAACCCTGAACCCCTCCCCCGACCGGGGTAAAATCTTCACTCAGGGCAAGTGATCGGGGCTGACCCACACCACTCTTAACCATAAGATCAAATTCTGCGCCCGTTTTCAACAGCCTCGCCGGGTAATCCGGCTTCGGCACCGGCTTTCAGCAGGAGCGGTCTCAAGCTGTCGGCCGGGCTATCCATACGGCTAGCAAGCCAGGTGCCAAGCTTCGCGGCATCGAGCCCGGAGACCATTTTCTTGATCGGACCGATATTGCCGGCGGCCATGGAAAGACTTCGGTAACCAAGCCCTATCAGGACCGCAGCCTCCAATGGCTTGGAGGCAATCTCGCCACAAACCGACACCGGGACATCATGTTTGGCGCAGGCATTTCGGATTTGCCGGAACAGGCCGAGCGCCGCCGGAGACAGCACATCGTACCGATCCGAGACACGGGCATTTTGCCGATCGGCGGCGAAGAAATATTGCATCAAATCATTGGCACCGACCGAAACGAAGTCGACGGCATCGATCACATGCTCGATGGCCCAGGCAATGCCGGGGGTTTCCAGCATCAAGCCGATTTTGACCTCCGACGGCACAGGATGCTTGTTGTGCTCGGCGTGCTGCAGTTCACGTTCGAGCATGGCGCGGGCAGCGCGCATTTCCCACGGCGCCGAAATCATCGGGAACATGACATGCAGCGGCCGGCCTGCCGCAGCCTGGATCAGGGCACGCAACTGGTAGCGCAGCAGGCCGGGCCGATCCAGGCCCATGCGGATGGCGCGCCAGCCCAGCGCCGGATTTGGCTCGACCATGGACGGCGCGAAGGGCGCCACCTTGTCGCCGCCCAGATCGAGGGTGCGGAACACAACCGGCTTGCCATTGGCCGCGTCGAGCACGCCGCGATAGACGGTGGCCTGGGCGTCGAGCCGCGGCAGCGTATCAGCGACCATGAACTGGAATTCGGTGCGGAACAGGCCGACGCCATCGGCACCAGTTTGTTCGAGATGGCTCAATTCGACCAGCAGGCCGGCATTGATGTAGAGGCCGATCCGTTGGTCATCCAGCGTCACCGAGGGGCCACGCATCTCCGCATAGGACAGACGGCGGATCGAGAGGGCCTGGAGACGTTCATCATAGGCTTCGACGACATCGGCGGACGGGCGGATATGCAAGACGCCGAATTCGGCGTCGAGGATGACCGCATCGCCATTCTCCGCCCGGTCAAGCGCGCCCTCGAGGCGGCCGATCAGGGGAATGCCCAATGCCTTGGCGACAATGGCCGCATGAGAGGAGGCCGAGCCTTCCTCCAGCGCCACGCCACGCAGTTTGGAGCGGTCGAAATCGAGCAATTCGGCCGGGCCGATATTGCGGGCGATGAGGATGGCATTATCGGGCAGATCAAGCTGCGGGGCTGTCTTGCCGTCGAGATGACGCAGCAGCCGATTGGCCAGGTCTTCCAGATCGTGCAGCCTTTCGCGGAAGGTGAGGTCGGCCGCCTTCATCAATCGGGCGCGATTCTCATTGCGTACCCGCTCAATCGCCGCTTCCGCCGTCAGGCCGAGGCGGACAGCTTCGCGCAATCGTTCCAGCCAGCCGCGATCATGGGCAAACATGCGATAGGCCTGCAGCACGTCGCGCGTCGGACCGCCGAACGGTACCCGCCCGCTTTCCAGCATGTCATCGATCGAGGAGCGCAATCCGTCGATCGCCGTGTCGAGCCGGACTTCCTCGCCCGCGGCATCTTCCGATATCAGCCGGTCAGAGCCGACATGCGGCTCGAACAACACCGCCACACCCTTGACCAGCCCGCCGGAAAAGGCGCCGCCCTGCAGCCGCTCGGGCTTGGACTGACGCACATCGAGGCCGGCCATTTCTTCGGAATCGACGATATCACCGGAGGCAACGATCTCGGCCAGCACCATGGCGACGGTCTGCAGCGAGTCGATCTCATCCTCGCCAACCTGACGTTCGACCGTCGACTGCGCCGTCAGCACCCCGACCAGACGGCCGCCGCGCAGGATCGGCACGCCGACAAAGGTGTTGAACGGCTCTTCACCGGTTTCCGGCCGGTAGGAGAAGGCCGGATGCGACCGGGCATCGAAGGTCGCAAATGGACGCGCTCGCCGCGCCACCAGGCCCACCAGGCCCTCACCGGGCTGCAGACGGGTATGGTGGACGGCCTCGGCCTTCAGCCCGTGGGTGGCGCATAGTTCAAGCGCGCTGGAGCGCCGGGCCAGATAGATCGAGCACACATCCCAGCCGGCTTCTTCGGCGATCAGCGTGGTGAGATGATCAAGCCGGTCCTGGGCATTCTCGCGCGTCGCCATCAGCTCGCGCATGCGCCTGAGCAGGCGGCGAGGGTCGCGGGTATTGGGCGTGTTCGCTTCCATCAATTCCCCATTCGGTCCAGGCCATAGGCCGCATGCAGGGCGCGCACGGCGCGCTCCACGGCATCATTGTCGATCAAGGCCGAGATCTTGATCTCGGATGTCGCGAGTACTTTTACCGCAATCCCGCTCTCACCGAGCACACCAAACAGTGACCGGGCGACATCAGCCCGCTGGCGCAGGCCGGCTCCAACCACCGAAACCTTCGCCAGACCGGTTTCCGAACCGATCCGCAGTCCCGGCAGTCCGCGTTCCAGGGCCAATTGGGCACGATCAAGGTCGCGGTGCGCAACCGAAAATTCCAGATTGACCGTGTCCGGCTCGCGCCCATGGGCCTGGACGATCATGTCGACGCCGATCTCGGCAGCGGCCAGGATTGCAAATGTCTCACTGGCAAAGCGCGATTGCAGCGCGCCGCCCAGCACGGCGATACGCGCCTGGTCGCGAGCATAGGCGACGCCGGAGACGACACGGCGCTCGGCGATATCGCGGTCTGCGACGATGTCGGTGCCGCGGCTCTGGCCTGCAGAGAGAAAGCTGGACAAGACCCGCATCGGTACATTGCGCGCCTTGGCGAACTCGACCGAGCGCGCCTGCAGTACCTTGGCACCCTGGGCCGCCAGTTCGAGCATCTCGTCATGGCTGATCGCATCGAGGCGGCGCGCCGCCGGTTCGATGCGCGGATCGGTGGTGTAGACGCCATCGACATCGGTGTAGATATCGCAGCGTGCGCCCAGCGCCGCAGCCAGGGCGGCGGCGGAAAGATCGGTCCCGCCGCGTCCGAGCGTCCGCAGGCACCCGTCTTCGGCAATGCCCTGATAGCCGGCCAACACCGGCACGATGCCCGCCGCCATCGCCGCTTCAAAAGCCGAGGCCTCCATGCCGGCAATGCGGGCGGCGCCCGGTGGCCCGTCGGTGTAGACCGGCGCCTGCCAGCCCAGAAAGGAGCGCGCCTGCAATCCGCGCTCGCGCAGCGCCAGCGCCATCAGCGCCGCAGCGACCTGCTCGCCGGCCGCCAGCGCGACATCTGTTTCGCCATCGCCCAGCCCGGCCCCGAACTCACCGGCCAGACGCAGCAAGCGATCAGTCTCGCCAGCCATGGCCGAAACCACCACGGCGAGCATCTCGCCGCGCGCGACCGCATCGGCCACAAGACCAGCGGAATGGCGGATGCGCTCGATCGTACCGACCGAACTTCCGCCAAATTTCGCAACGACGCGTGTCATTCCGGCTGCCCTCGCTCAATTTCGAAGCCGCGACTGTTCAAAACGTCGCACCCGGCTCGATTAGCCCGTCCGGTAGGGCCATAATATGGCTGTCTGGATATCGCGGATTGTCCCCGCAATGTTATCGCGGTTTCCTACTTGGGCGAAGCCTTGTACGCAACGCCCGAACGCAATGTCGCGAGATTACGCGCCTCAGGAGAACAGGCATGGCCAGCACTGCCGCACCGGAAACCCTGTCCCGCCCTTCGGTCGATCCGGCCGAAGTCGAGAAATTTTCGCGCATTGCCGCCGACTGGTGGGATCCGGACTCCAAGTTCAAGCCACTGCACAAATTCAACCCGATCCGGCTGGCCTTCATTCGCGATTCGATCTGCAGCCATTTCGGCCTGTCGGGCGAGCGCCCGCTCGAAGGCTTGCGGATCCTCGATATTGGTTGCGGCGGCGGGCTGGCATCGGAACCCATGGCCCGTCTCGGCGCGACGGTAACCGGTGTCGATGCGGCGGAAGCCAATGTGAAGACCGCCTCGGTGCATGCCGCCGAGCAGGGACTGGAGATCGATTATCGCCACGGCGTCGCCGAGCAATTGATCGAGACCGGTGAGCCGCCCTTCGATGTCGTGCTCAATCTGGAGGTGATGGAGCATGTCGCCAATCCACACACTTTCCTGATCGACTGCTCGGCACTGGTAAAGCCTGGCGGTTTGATGATCTGCGCGACGATCAATCGCACCTCGAAAGCCTTCGCTCTCGCGATTGTCGGCGCTGAATGGGTGATGGGCTGGCTGCCGCGCGGCACGCACCGATTCCATAAACTGGTTCAACCCACCGAACTCGCCGCCGCGCTAGATGAAGGCGGCATGGTGGCTGATGATCCGGTGGGCGTGAGTTATAATCCGCTCAATGATCAGTGGACTCTGGGCGAGGATACGAGCGTGAACTACATGGTGATCGCGCGCAAACCGTCGGCTTGACGCCAGCAGTGCCCGGTCAATTCGCCTTCTTCGGCGGGGTCGGTGCCAACGCATCAGGCAGCGGCGCGACCGGGATACCCTCCTCGCGCAGGGCCTCGCCCTCTTCGGGTGAAGTCTCGCCATAGATCTGGCGGTCCCGCTTGTCGCCCGCATGGATGGCGCGCGCCTCAGACGCGAAATCGGAACCGACATAGTCAAAATTATTGCGGATATGCGCTTTGACCTGCGATGCCATCGCCTTGAGTTTCGCTTCCGGCGTCGCGTCACGCTTGCGCGATGTTGCGACCGCCGGTGACATCACCGCCTTGCGCACCATGACCGAGCCGCACTGCGGACACTCGATGAGGCCGCGCTCATTTTGGTCGTCAAAGGCTGCCGAGTTCGAAAACCAGGCTTCGAACCCGTGCTCCTGGTCGCAAAGGAGCGCGTAGCGGATCATCGCAGAATCACTTCGTCCGGCCCGCCCAGATCGCGGTCATGCAGCAGTGCGGGAATGCGCGAGCGGGCATCGGCGACCTTGGCGATATCAAGCTGGGCCAGCAATATCCCCGGCTCGTCATGATCGAGAACCGCGACCACCTTGCCCCATGGATCAACCACCATGGAATGTCCCCAGGTGCGACGGCCATCCTCGTGCAATCCGGCCTGGGCCGGCGCGATCACCCAGGACCCGGTCTCGATTGCCCGTGCCCGCAACAGAATTTCCCAATGCGCCCGTCCGGTCGGCCGGGTGAAGGCGGCCGGCACGGTGAGGATTTGCGCGCCCGCCTGGGCCAGGCGGCGATAGAGATAGGCGAAACGCACATCATAGCAGATTGAAAGCCCGAGCCGCGCCATACCGATATCGGCCAGAACCAACCGGTCGCCGGCCTGGTAATTGGCGGACTCATGATAGGTCTCGCCCTGCCCGAGCCCGACATCGAACATGTGGGCCTTGTCGTACTGGGCGAGCAATTGGCCGTCGGGCGCGAACAGGAAAGACCGGTTGGCGGCGCGACGCTCGGCCAGTTTGACCGCCAGCGAGCCGATCAGAAGCGTGATGCCCAGTTCCTTCGCCAGCGCGGAGAATGCCGGAATCGCCGGATCGTCTTCAGGCGATCGCATCACGGCAAAGGCCTGGTCGGCGTCTTTTTGCACCAGATGCGTCGTTTCCGGCGTCGCAATCAGCTTTGCGCCCTGGGCCGCGGCCTGGCGGATCAGATCGCTGGCCACAGCCAGATTGACGGCCGGATCGATACCGGACCGCATCTGGATCAGCGCTGTCGCGATCGTGCTCATTCCAGACCGAGCATCCCGTCCAGCTTGCCCGAACGCTCAAGCGACATCAGCTGGTCACACCCGCCGACATGGTCCTTGCCGATGAATATCTGGGGAAAGGTGCGGCCGCCCTTGGAGCGCTGCACCATTTCCTCACGCTTCTTCTGGTCGAAGCCGGCATCGATTTCCTCGAATGCGACTTTTTTCTGCTTCAGCAGCGAGACCGCGCGGGCGCAATAGCCGCACATCGGTCGGGTATAGATGGTCACTTTGGCCATTCGGGGACTCCTTATACCCCTTACATAGTGGGATCGCTGGCGCGTACAACACGGCAAAGCGTCACGACAGTCACAACATCAGCGCCGGCGCGCCGCAATTGACGTGCACAGGCCGAGGCCGTAGCGCCGGTTGTGAAGACATCATCGACCAGAACTATATGGCTGCCCTCCAGTCGATGTCCGGGGGCAATCCGGAATGCGCCGGCCATATTGCGCCGCCGCGACACCACGCTCTTGCCAGCCTGGCTGGGCGTCGCCCGCGCCCGCAACAGCCAGCCGGCCTGCATCGGCACGCCCGTCTGGCGCGAGAGAGCCTGAGCCAGCAGGGCTGATTGATTGTAGCGGCGCGACAGCAGGCGGCGCCAGTGCAGTGGCACCGGCAGAATATAGTCGGCACCGGTCAGGCAGGGCGCGCCAGCCTGGGCCATCCAGCGACCGAATTGGTCAATCATCTCGCGCCGGCCACCATTCTTGAAACCCAAAACCAATTGCCGTGATACATCGCCATAGGCCAGCGGTGCCCGGGCGCGGTCGAATTTGGGCGGGCTGGCGATGCAGCTCGCGCACAATATGCCCGTATCTGCCCCGGTTCCGGACGGGTAGGGGAAAGGCAGGCCGCAGCAATCACACCAGGGCGACGCGAGAAAATCCAGCCCCTGCCAGGCGCTCGCATCGAGCCGGCCGCTGGCATCCACCGGGACGCTGCGCACCGGGCAGACCGGCGGCCAGATCGCATCGGCGAGTGCTGTCAGAACCTGCTTGCTCACACCGGCCCCTTCCCTTGGCGCGTTGCAAAAGGCATATCGGCGGCATGTCATCCGACCTGCCCCCGCTTTTGTTTGATCGAGGCCTGCTGCGCCAGCGCCGCAATCGCGCGGCGGGCAGCATACAGGTATACAACTTTCTCGTGCAACGAACTTTTGACGATATTTGTGATCGTGTCGAAGGTGTGATGCGCGACTTCGAAACGGGCTTGATCCTCGGCGGCGGCCCCGGCCTGCGAGCCGAATTGTGCCAACGTCATGCCGGCAGCAAAACCGCTTGGGTGGCGCAAAGCGATCTGGCGCCAGCCATCGCAGCCCGGCTTGAGAGCCCCGCCCTCGCGCTGGACGAGGAGCGTCTGCCCTTCGCCGATGCCAGCCTCGATCTCATCCTCGCACCGCTGGGCCTGCACTGGACCAATGATCTGCCCGGCGTGCTGGTGCAATTGCGCCGCGCGCTGAAGCCGGACGGCTTTTTCGCGGCGGCCTTGCTGGGCGGCAATAGTCTGACCGAATTGCGCCAATGCCTGGTGACCGCCGAAACCGAATTGAGCGGCGGGGCCCATGCGCGAGTCTCGCCCCTGGCCGGCACATTCGACATCGCAGCCCTGCTGCAGCGGGCCGGTTTCACCATGCCGGTCGCCGATATCGACCGTGTCACAGTGCGCTATGACAATGCCTTTGCCCTGATGGCGGACCTGCGCGGCATGGGCGAAACCAGTATTCTCGCCGACCGGCCACGCAGCCCGGCGAGCCGGGCGCTATTCGTGCGGATGGCCGAAATCTATGCCGAGCGTTTCTCCGACCCCGACGGGCGGATCCGCGCCACATTCGAGATCGTCCATGCCGCCGGCTGGGCACCGCATCCGGACCAACCGGTCGCCAAGCGTCCAGGCTCGGCAACGGTGAGACTGGCCGATGCGCTCGGCGTGAAGGAAAACTCTGCCGGCGAGAAGGCCGGACGCTAGATCGCGCCGGACACATCCTGATACAACCGCGTCATGGCCGGGCCGAATGTTGCCCAAAGCCCAAGGATGACCGTCGCCATCGCCGCCGCGATCATGCCGTACTCGATCGCCGTGGCGCCGCTTTCATCGCGGATGAATTTGCGCAGCATCAGCATCACAGGCGATCCCTCAACTCGGCGGCCAGGGGAAGGTCCGCGGCCGGCATGCGATAATCGCGCAGCTTTTCCTTGCGCACCCAGGCGAGTTCCTGGCCCTCATTGGGCTGGGGGAAACCATCCCAGGTCCGGCACAGGAAGAGGGGCATCACGATATGGAAGTCCGGATAGGCATGGGAGACGAAGGCAAAGGGGTGCAGGCACCGTTCGCACGGCTCGACACTCAGCTCTTCACGCAGTTCGCGAACCACAGCCTGCTCCGGTGTCTCACCCGGCTCAATCTTGCCGCCGGGAAATTCCCAAAGGCCCGCCATCGGCTTCCCCTCTGGGCGCCTGGCGATCAGGATGCGGCCATCCGCATCAAGCAAAGCACAGGCTGCAACATAAAGGACCGGTTTGGGGCCACGAGCATCCATTATGAACAAACTCCGTTAAGGGCGGGTGCAGGAAGACGGTTAAGCGGGTCTTAGCCGGGATCGGCGACCGGATCACCGGCTTCAGATTCAACTTCAGCATCCTCGATCGTGGGATCGGCAGCATCGGCCGGCCCGTCATCGCCCTCACTGTCCAGAATAATGCCTGGCGCAGGGATTTCCGGCCGCTCGATCAAGGCCTGCTGGCGCAGCCCGTCAATCAGACCCTCCAACTGGTCGAATGTGAAGAAGCGCACAATATTCGGCCTCAGAGCCTCCAGCGAGGGTGGCGGTTCGCGCCGCCGGTCGATCACGCGCAGGATATGCCAGCCAAATTCGGTCTCGAACGCCTCTGACGTCCCGCCTTCTTCAATCCGAAATGCAACCGCGCCAAAGGCGGGCAGGACGCCTTCGCGCGTGAAATAACCCAAATCCCCACCCTGAAGCCGCGTCGCCTGATCCTGGCTCATGCGCACGGCGATCGCGGCAAAATCCTGACCGGAATCGACCAGCGCCCGGATCGCCTCGGCCTCCTCGCGGGTATCAACGAGGATATGGCGCGCGCGCACTTCCTCGCCGAGCGGGATCAATTGCACCTGTTCCTGGTAAATCCGCTCAATCGTCGCTTCATTGACCGCCGCTGCGAGCGCTGTTTCCACCAGAACATTGCCGAGAATGCGCTCCTCGGCGAGCGCCAGCCGTCGCAGCGCCTCTTCTGACTGGTCGAGTCCGCGCCGGCGCGCCTCCATCGCCAACAGGCGTTGATCGATCAACTCGTCGAGAATCGCGGCAAACGCCTCGCTTCCCGGCGCCGCCGGGGCGGATTCGCGGCCCTCGGCCTGGCTCGCGGCCTCGCGCTCGACATCGGAGCGGCGGATCAATGTGCCATCGACGCGCGCCATTACCGGATCGCGCTCATCCAATGACAGCGCGGAACCGGACGGTCCGAAATCGGCGGCGGTACGGCGCGGCTCCGGGCCGCATCCGGCAAGCACGACAAGCGTCAAGCTTGCTGCAAAAAGACGTTTCATCGACACCAACTACACCTCGCCGGGCCATGCGGACGCATACCGTGCCGCGCGGCTAGATTGACACTGATTGTCCCCATCCTTAAGTCAGCCAGACGTTTCAAAGCAATGCCAGCGCCTGCGCCGGTCCATTGATCTGGCCCCTGACGCACTTGCTAGCCCAACCGTTGTTCGCAAAGCCAGACCCCATGCTCTCACTCGCCCGCAAGATCTTCGGAACCGAAACCGGTCGCAAACTGCGCCGCATGAAGCCGATTGTCGATCAAATCAATTCATTCGAGCCCGATTTCAAGGCGCTCTCCGATGAAGCCCTCAAGGGCAAGACCGCTGAATTCCGGGCGCGCCTGGAACAGGGTGCCAAACTCAACGACCTGCTGCCGGAAGCTTTCGCAGCCGTTCGCGAAGCGGCCGACCGGGCGATTGGCCTGCGCCCCTATGACGTCCAGTTGATGGGCGGCATTGTGCTCAATGACAGCTCGATCGCCGAGATGAAGACCGGTGAGGGCAAAACCCTCGTCGCCACCCTGCCCTGCTACCTCAATGCCCTGCCGGGAACCGGCGTGCATGTCGTGACGGTCAATGACTATCTCGCCACGCGGGATTCCGAGTGGATGGGCAAGGTGTTTGCGCAATTGGGCATGACAACGGGCGTTATCTCGCACGGCAAGTCTGACCAGGAACGCCGTGAGGCCTATGCCTGCGACATCACCTACGCGACCAATAACGAGCTCGGTTTCGATTATTTGCGCGACAATATGAAATACTCGATCGAGGAAATGGTCCAGCGCGGCCACGCCTATGCCCTCGTCGACGAAGTTGATTCGATCCTGATCGATGAAGCGCGCACACCGCTGATCATTTCCGGACGGACCGAAGACCGGACCGAATTCTACCGGACAATCGACGCGCTGATTCCGCAGCTCGGCGAGGATACCTACGAGATCGACGAGAAGGCCCGCTCCGTCCTGCTGACGGAAGAGGGCAATGAAGAGATCGAGCGTTTGCTGCGCGAGAATGACCTGCTCAAGGAAGGCGATCTGTACGACATCGAGAATGTCTCGATCGTCCACCACGTCAATCAGGCGCTGAAGGCCCACAAGATTTTCCACATCGACAAGGACTATATCGTCAAGGACGAAGAGGTCCTGCTGATCGATGAGTTCACCGGCCGGATGATGCAGGGACGCCGCCTGTCGGATGGTCTGCACCAGGCCATCGAGGCGAAGGAAGGCACCAAGATCCAGCCGGAAAACCAGACCCTGGCCTCGGTCACTTTCCAGAATTATTTCCGCCTCTACACGAAGCTTGCCGGCATGACCGGTACGGCCGTAACCGAGGCCGACGAATTCCATTCGATCTACGAGCTGGAAGTCGTCGAGATCCCGACCAACCGGCCGATTGCGCGTATCGACAATGAAGACGAGGTCTTCCGGACCCTAGTCGACAAATATGCGGCGATTGTCGACGATCTGGTCGATTGCAAGGAGCGCGGCCAGCCTGTCCTGGTCGGCACCGTGTCGATCGAGAAGTCCGAACAATTGTCGAAAATGCTCAGCGACAAGAAGACCTTCCGCGAAACGCTCGGCCATCTCTATCCGAAGGATGATGCCGAGATCGAGGCGTTCAAGAAATCGGGCCGTCCCGAGGCGCGCCCGCTCAAGGACATGCTCAAACTGATCCCGCTCGAGCACAATGTGCTCAATGCGCGTTATCACGAACAAGAAGCCTTGATCGTCGCCCAGGCCGGTGTGCCCGGCGGGATCACCATTGCAACGAATATGGCTGGCCGCGGCACCGACATCCAACTCGGCGGCAATGCCGACATGCGCATGATGCAATGGAAGGCCGAACAGGCGAAAAAGAACGTCGAGCCCGATGAAGCTGCCATCGCCGCCCAGAAAACCGTCATCGCGGCCGATATCGCCGACAAGCGCGAAATCGCGCTCGCTGCGGGGGGGCTTTATGTGCTCGGCACCGAGCGCCATGAAAGCCGCCGCATCGACAACCAGCTGCGCGGCCGTACCGGTCGTCAGGGCGATCCGGGCCGTTCGAAATTCTATATTTCGGTCCAGGATGACCTGCTGCGCATCTTCGCGCCGGAACGCCTGGACGGCATTATGAAAACCCTCGGTCTGAAAGAGGGTGAGGCGATCACCCACCCGTGGATGTCCAAGGCACTGGAGACCTCGCAGAGAAAGGTCGAGCAGCGCAATTTCGACATCCGCAAGAACGTCCTCAAATATGATGACGTCATGAATAATCAGCGCAAGGCGGTGTTCGAGCAACGCATTGATTTCATGACCTCACCCGATGTCGCCGACGTCATCAAGGACATGCGCCACCAGACTGCCGAGGACCTCGTCGTCGAGCACATCCCGCCCAAAGTCTATGCCGACCAGTGGGATGTTGATGGCCTGGCGACCGAGCTGCGCGAAGTCTTCGGGCTCGACCTGCCGGTCCAGGACTGGGCCAAGGAAGAGGGCATTGCCGACGAGGAAATCCTCGAACGCGTCACCGAAGCTGCCGACCGCGCCTTCGCCGAGAAGGCCGCCAATGGCGGTCCCGACCTGATGCGCCGGATCGAGAAATCCTTCCTGCTGCAGGCGATCGACCAGAATTGGCGCGAACACCTGCAAAATCTCGACGCGATGCGCTCGATGATCGGCCTGCGCAGCTATGCCCAGCGCGATCCGCTCAATGAATTCAAGACCGAGGCGTTCGCGCTGTTCGAAAAAATGATGGACAGCCTGCGCGTCGAAGTGACCAAGCAATTGATGCTGATCCGCTTTGAGCGCGCACCGGCTGCGCCGGAAGTACCGCAAGACATCACGGCCACCCATATCGACCCGCGCACCGGCCGCAATTCCATGGGCTCACCGGATGCGGGACCTGTCGCCTCGCGCGTCGCGCCAACCCAGCGCCGGACCTCCGAGCCATCCGATCCGAGCCGGCCGGAAACTTGGGGCCGTGTCGCGCGCAATGCCGCCTGCCCTTGCGGCTCCGGCAAGAAATACAAGCAATGCCATGGCGCCATTGGCAGCCGCGACGCCCAGGTCTGATATCCGCCTGCGCCCTGCCCGTCCGGGCGAGGCGCAGGCGCTATCGGCCCTGTGTCTGCGCTCAAAGGCGTATTGGGGCTATGATTCCGCTTTCATGGCCTCGGTTGCGCCCTATCTTCAGGTAACCGATGACGCGATCCGCGCGGGCTATGCCACCGTGGCGGTCGACGCTGACGGCATTGTGCTCGGCGTCTGCCAGATCGACCCGTGGGGCCATGGCGGCTCGCTCGATCTGATGTTTGTTGATCCCGAAGCAATCGGCAAAGGTGCCGGACGCGCGCTGTTCGAGCACGCCAAGGCGCAATTGAAGGCGCTGGGTCAGCCGGTCATGACGATCCTGTCCGACCCTTATGCCGAACCCGCCTATCTGCACATGGGCGCCCGGCGCGTCGAGATGCGCGCCTCGGACGTGTTCCCGGGGCGCGAACTGCCCTGGCTTGAGGTGGTGCTCGAATAATTTCCGGATCAGGCCGAGCCCAGCCTAGAACGCACCGCCGCCGGCGCGGCCGATCGCCAGGAAGCGTTCGCGGCGTTTCTGGCGCAATTCCTGGGCCGACAGGCCGTCCAGCTTGGCCATATGGGCCTCGATGGCATTGCCGACAGCCCGCATCGTCTCGACCGGGTGGCGATGGGCACCGCCGATCGGTTCGGGGATGATTTCGTCAATGATCTTGAAGCCCAGCAAGTCTGGTGCGGTAATTTTCATCGCCACGGCCGCATCCTTGGCCTTGGCCTGATCCTTCCACAAGATCGAGGCACAGCCCTCCGGCGAGATCACCGAATAGATGGAATGCTCCAGCATCATCACGACATTGGCGCTGGCCAGGGCAACCGCGCCGCCGGAGCCGCCTTCACCGGTGATAACCGAGATCAGCGGCGTGCCCAGCGTCAGGCAACGCTCGGTCGAGCGCGCAATGGCTTCAGCCTGGCCGCGCTCTTCGGCGCCAAGGCCGGGATAGGCACCGGCCGTATCGACAAAAGTCAGCACTGGCAGGTTGAATTTCTCGGCCAGATCCATGATGCGGATCGCCTTGCGATAGCCTTCAGGCCGCGCCATGCCGAAATTATGATGCAGGCGGCTTTCGGTGTCGTGGCCCTTCTCATGGCCGATCACGACCACGGAGCGGCCCCGGAAGCGGCCAAGACCGCCAACGATGGCGGCGTCTTCGGAGAATCGCCGATCACCGCACAGCTCTTCGAAATCCTCGATCAGCGCCTTGCGGTAATCACGGAAATGCGGCCGCTCGGGATGGCGCGCGACCTGGGTCTTGCGCCAGGGATCGAGCTTGCCATAGAGGGTGGCGAGCTGTTCGGACGCCTTCTGACGCAGTTTCGCAGTCTCTTCGGCCATATCTGGCGCATCGCCGCCGCCCGTGCCGGAGAGCGTTTCAAGCTCTTCGATCTTGGCTTCCAGCTCGGCCAGCGGCCGTTCGAAATCGAGATAGGTACGCGTAGGATCGGACATGCCCGTTTAACGCCTGTGGACGTTTGTGAAGGCTGTGAACCTAACCAGCCGCGCCGGGCGTCACAAGCCCGCAATACTGTCGGTGAACAGAAGTGGACGGCGTTGGCGGTCAGGGTTTACGCGCCAGCGGATGCGCGGTCTCCACCAGGGATTTCAGGCGCTCATCCAGCACATGGGTATAAATCTGGGTCGTCGAGACATCGGCGTGGCCGAGCAGCAGCTGGACGCTGCGCAGATCAGCGCCCCGGGCCAGCAAATGCGTGGCGAATGCGTGTCGCAGCACGTGCGGCGAGACCCGGGCCGGGTCGAGGCCCGCGGCCAGCGCGACGTCCTGCAGGATCTGGGCGAAGCGCTCGCGGGTCAGATGACCCGATTTCGCCGTGCGTGAGGGAAACAGGAAACGGTGCGCCTTCTGCTGTCCTGATTTAACCGGCGGCAAATGCGCCGCGCGGACATCGCGATAGGCCGCCATGGCTTCCAGGGCCGACGCCGTCAGCGGCACGAGACGCTCGCGTCCGCCCTTGCCGGTGACGAAGATGCAGCGTTCGGTCTGGATGAAGGCGCTGAGTGGCAGGGAAACCAGCTCGGTGACCCGCAAACCACCGGCATACAGGATTTCCAGCAGCGCCCGTGTGCGCAGACCCGATGCGCCGGGTAGATCAGCGACCGCGGTGAACAGGGCGTCGACATCGGCCTCGCTGAGGATTTTCGGCAGGCTGCGGCCCTGTTTCGGACCGCGCAGCGGCGTGCAGGGGTCATCGCTGCGCCTACCTTCAGACAGCAGGAAGCGGTAAAACCGTTTCATCGCCGACAACCGCCGCGCCGCAGTTGCCGCCGACAGTCCATCGGACTCGATCCCGGCCAGCACCTGTTCCAGATCTGTCGTCGCAGCGCCTGCCAGCTGAACCCCGCGCGCGCCGAGCCGGGCCGAGACATCGGTCAGGTCTCGGGCATAGGCATCGAGCGTATTACGGGCGGCGCCGCGCTCGGCGGCCATCATGTCGAGGAAAAGGTCGATCTCCGGACCCGGGTTCACACCGACCTCGCGACCAGACGCTCCAATAACAGGTCGAGCGCTGCGCGGCGCAGACCCAGCTGATCGAGCACGACAATTGAACGGCTGAGCGTCTCGGCATTGAGGTGCGGTGCGGCCAGCACGGCGATCGCCAGCATCGCCGCTTCGGCACCGGCGCCGGAGCGCGCTGCCGCTTCCATCGCCAACACTTCCGGTCCGACCGTCGCGGGCGCTGATTGCAGCAAGGCCGGTCGCAGCCCCGCCACCTCGCCGGCGCCGAGCCGGTTGAAGGCCAGCATGTCGGCCAGCGTCGATGGGCCATAGGCCTCGAAATGCGCGCCCAGCAGCGCCGCCGTCTGGTCGCCTCCGAGACGGTCGCGGGCAATGGCAATGGCCAGATCGAGATTGACCATACGGCGCGGCGATGGCGGCACCCAGGCCGGCGGAACCTCAGCCATCATGGCGTCATCGAACGGATCGAGCGGCTTGCCGGTTTCGTCGTAGACCATGGTCTGCAGCGGCAGCGGCGGGCCATCCATCAAGGCGTCGCGCCAATGCGAAGCGGTACGAACATCGCCGCTCATCAGCGCTGCGAGAGCGAAGCGGTACCCGTCACCCAGCGTCTCGCGCGTCACGGGAATGGTGTGAACTTCGCCGCCATAGCGCCGTACGGCAGCGGCAAAGCTATTGGCTCCCAGCGCATCATCGAGCAAGCCTGACAGCGCACCCGCCGCGATGGAGCGGTCAGCACCCTGCACGAGCACGGTTTCCAGCGCCGCCGTCCGGTCCGGGCCGGACTGTGCCAGAGCCTCTGCCAGCGCCGGCGCCGGATCGCTGGCCGGAATCGGTGCCGGAACAGCGCGGCCATGCACGAAGCGCTGCAACCAGCCGGGTGCCGTGGTGACATCGAGTGAAGCCAAATCGGTCTCGCCATCGAGTTGAAACGCCATGGCGAGTTTGAGGCCTGAATCGATGGGCGGCAGGGCTTGCGGCGGATTGCCGTCGAGCGTCAGGGCAAACAGCATGCTGTCATAACCGGCATCGAGACTGGCATTGCGGGCCAGCTCGGCGGTCAGCTCGGCCGCACTCTCCTGACCGTCCAGCGCGAGGCAGACGGCTCGCGCGCGCAGCCAATAGGCTTGCTCACGTCCGCGCAGCAGTGCGTCGGCGGAATGGCAGGCAGCGCGCGTATTGCCGGTCGCGAAGGCCATTTCCGCATGCAGGCGCGAAAGCGGCTCATTCTGGTTCAGATTGGGGGTGCGCTCGAGCAGGTCATAGGCTTCGAAAACACCGCCTGCAGCGAGCAGCCGGTCGGCCCGCAGCACCGGCAGAGCCGGCTCGCCGCGCCCGCCTGCAGGCGGATAACCGCCCGAACTCAACACGGAGCGCGCCAGCTCGGCCAGCGCCGGCGAGGCATAGCCGTCGCGGCGCGCATCCGGCAGCAGCATGAGGACACGGCTCGCCATATCGGCATCGCTGCCATCCCAGAGTGAAATACCCAGCGCAGCGCCGGGCAGACCCACTTCGAGCGGATCAAGCGCGTCGAGGCTTTGAACCTCGATCGGCCCCTGGGCGAGGGCGGTGCCGCCCAGCATCAGGGCCAGGCCGCTAGCGCGGAAAATTATCGTCCAGCTCGACACGTACTTCCTCCTGCGATGACTGAATGCCGTTCGCGATAACAATCAGCGTGCCGAAGCCCGCTGCGAGAATGCCGGCTATAATCACCAGACCGACCAGAAAACCTCGCATGAATTCACCTTCCACATGTGCAATTGGCGCGCCATCAGCATGGCAAACATCCGCTCGACAAGGGTAACCCCGATTGCGGCGATTTCCAGACGCTTTATACCGATCTGATGACCCGCACTGCTTTACGTGATCACACTGTCGTTCTGATCGGCCTGATGGGCGCCGGCAAGACCACGGTCGGCCGCCGTCTCGCCGCGTCCATGAATCGGCCATTTGCCGATGCCGATCATGAAATCGAGTGCGCTGCCGGACGCTCGGTCAGCGAAATATTTGAAGATTTCGGCGAGTCCGCATTCCGCGATGGCGAGCGCCGGGTGATCGCGCGCCTGCTCGACGAGCCCCCCATGGTGCTGGCGCTGGGTGGCGGCGCTTTTGTCGATCCGGAAACACGGGCTTTGATCGGCCAGAAAGCCATCTCGGTCTGGCTGCAGGCCGATGTCGAAACGCTCGCGACGCGCGTCGCGCGCCGTGATACCCGGCCCTTGCTGCGCGAGGGTAACCCAACGGAAATTCTTGAGCGTTTGCTCGAAACGCGTCAGCCTGCCTATGCACAGGCCGATATCCATATCGATGCGTCGGCAGGAACCCATCAGGCGACCGCGGATGCGATTCTGACCGCCCTGAACGCCCGGGAGACGCAAGCGTGAGTTCAATCCTGACAGTTCCGGTCGGTCTCGGCGCGCGCAGCTATGATGTACTGGTCGGCGACGGCGCGCTCGAAGCCGCGGCCCCGCGCCTGCCCGCCCTCTTCCCGCGCCGGCGCGCCATTCTGGTGACAGACAGCCATGTCGCGCCGCTGCACCTGGAACGCGTCACGGCCCTGCTGACCAAGGCCGGAATCGCCTGCGACCCCATCGTGATGGAGCCGGGCGAAGCGACCAAGAGCTTTGCCGGTCTGCAAGAACTGGTCGATGCCCTGCTGGCGCGCAATATCGAGCGCTCCGAGGCCATCATCGCGCTGGGCGGCGGCGTGATCGGCGATCTGACCGGCTTCGCGGCGGCGATTACCAAGCGCGGTGTCGATTTCGTGCAGATCCCGACCACATTGCTGGCCCAGGTTGATAGTTCGGTCGGCGGCAAGACCGGGATCAATACACGGCAGGGCAAGAATTTCGCCGGCGCCTTCCACCAGCCGCGCCTCGTCATCGCAGACACGGTCCTGCTTACCACCCTGCCGGAGCGCGAGCGTCGCGCCGGCTATGCCGAAATCGTCAAGGCAGCGCTGATCGGCGACGCGGCGATGTTCGAACGCCTCGATGCAGCCGGTGCCGGCGTGCTGCAAGGCGCACCGCTGGCCCAGGCCATCGCCGACGCCGTCGCCTTCAAGGCGCGCATCGTCGCGGAAGACGAACTGGAGCATGGCAGTCGCGCCTTGCTCAATCTCGGCCACACCTTCGCCCATGCCTTCGAAGCCGAAGCGCCCAGGGATGCGATCCGCCATGGCGAGGCCGTCGCGGCGGGGATTGCGCTGGCGTTTCGCTATTCGGTGGCGCGCGGTGAATGTCCGGCCAGCGACGCCGATCGCGTCGAGGCGCATTTGCGCACGGCCGGTCTGCCCTGGAGCGCTGCCACACTGGCACACAAGGACTGGGATCCTGCCCGCCTTGTCGCCCGCATGCGCGACGACAAGAAAAACCAGGCCGGGGAAATCACCTTGATTCTCGCCCGCGGTATTGGCAAAGCGTGGATAGACCCTAGGATTGACGCGACACATTTGGTCGCATTTTTGGAGACTTCGCTCTCATGAGCCTCGACTGGAGCCTGATCGGCCCCGCCCTGATGATTATTGGCCTGCTTATGCTGTCGGCCTTTTTCTCCGGTTCGGAAACCTCGCTGACCGCGACCTCGCGCGCGCGCATCCTTCAGCTTGAACGCGACAAAAATCCCGACGCAGCGCGGGTCAACCGGCTGATCAGCGATGGCGAGGGCCTGCTTGGCTCACTCCTGCTCGGCAATAATCTGGTCAATATCGCCGCCTCGATGCTGACCGGCCAGTTATTCGCCCGCATGCTCGGTGGTGAACACAGTGTCTGGATCGCCACCGCGGTGATGACGGCGCTGGTCCTGGTCTTCGCCGAGGTGATGCCAAAGACCTACGCCCTGTCCAACCCGGAGCGATTCGCGCTTTTCGTCTCGCGCCCGGTCCTGATCATCGTGCGCGTTTTCGCACCGATCGTCGGCGCGGTGCAGGTCATCGTGCGCGGCGTGCTGCGGCTGTTCGGTGCCCGGGTCGAAGGGCCGGTCCTGTCAGCGCATGATGAATTGCGCGGCACGATCGCGCTGCATCACGAGGATGGCGGCGTGGTCAAGAATGACCGCGACATGCTCGGCGGCGTGCTCGATCTGCGCGATTTGACCGTTGACGACATCATGGTGCACCGCAAATCTATCCATATGATCGATGTCGAGCGCCCGGCCTCCGAGATTGCCCAGGAAGCGCTGCACAGCCCTCATACCCGTCTGCCGCTCTACCAGGACGAGCCAGACAATATTATCGGCGTGTTGCATGCCCGCGATCTGGCGCGTGCCATGCACGATAATGATGGCGACCCCTCGACAATTGATATCCGGGCCATCGTGCGCGAACCCTGGTTCGTGCCGGAAACCACAGAAGTGCTCGACCAGCTCAATGCCTTCCGCGAAAAGCGCGAGCATTTCGCCCTCGTCGTCGATGAATATGGCGCGTTGATGGGCCTGGTGACACTGGAGGATATTCTCGAGGAGATTGTCGGCGCGATCGAGGACGAACACGATATCGCTGTCGAGGGCATAAAACCGGAGGCGGAGAGTACCTGGCTGGTCGATGGCGTCGTACCCATCCGCGACCTCAACCGGGCGCTCGACTGGCATTTGCCGGACGAAGAGGCGGTCACGGTCGCCGGCCTGGTGATTCACGAGGCCCGCACCATTCCAGAACGCGGCCAGGTCTTCCATTTCCACGGCGTACGCTTTGAAGTCATCGAACGACGCCGCAACCAGATCACGCAATTGCGCGTCAGCGCCAGCCCGGACTAGGAGGCGGCCGGCGTCGCGCCGTCTTCACCCGTCGCCGCGGCGAACATCGCACTGCAAACGCCGCGCTCGGTCACTGAACGCGCACCATCAACCGAATCGCGCGCACTTGCGATCAGGTCGCCGAAACTGTCAGCGAAAACCTGCGCCAGATCATAGCCATCGCCAATTTCGGAAAAGCCGCCACTGGAGACGAGATGATTGCGCGAGGACCAGGCCAGCGCCGCGATCTGGGTGTCGCTGGCATCGAGCATTTCACCCTCGACTGCCAGAGCGCCAATGCCGATCGGGATGCGCGGGCTGAGCGGTCCCGGGATCGCGAATCCGATCAGGCGCGATGCCCCGGCGCTGACACGGTTGGTCGCTTCGAATCCGGTGATCGTCATCTGCAATCGATGGCTCGCCAACTCCGGATCAGCGGTGATTTCAAAACCACTGCGCGCCAGCCGGCGGCACATGGTCTGGTTCAACTTGCCGACGATGCGATTGAAACGGGCCGGATCGACACCGCTGCCCGCCACCACACCCGGCACGATAGCGGCCTGGGGGATATAGATCGCATCCACCACGCGCAGCGCCTGCGGATCGGCCCATTCGCGCACCTGTAGCAGGCGCCGCTCGCTGGTCTGCAGATTGCGGTAGTCGCTCAGCGTGTCGACCTGCTGCAACCCGTTGGCGGCGCAGCCGGTCGCGAGAAGTGCGAGGACAGGGATCAGGCAAAGCGAAGGATTGAGCTTGGGCATGTCGACTCCGGAAATCCACAGGGGTTGTCGCTGTCTACGCCCGCCCCGCGCGATTGGACCACCGGCTGATGCAAGCCGTTACTCGCCCGGTGCCCGCGCCTTGATCGCCAGCGCGTGGATCGACCCCTTCAGCGGCTCGGCCAGAGCTTCATTGACAAGACGGTGACGCGCGACACGGTTCAGGCCTTCAAACCGGCTGGAGACGATATCAACGCTGAAGTGACTCTGCCCGCCGGGGCGAGCACCTGCGTGTCCCGCGTGCAAATGGCTGTCATCGCTGACATTCAATGTCACAGGAATCAGCGCCTCACGCAGGCGGGTTTCAATCTCATCTTTCATCGTCATCATTAATTTCACCTTTTTTGACACTCGTTTCATTGCCGCTTTACCTGCGCATGACCATACTTGGACGCTATGACCGACGCCTTCGAATATACACCGCGGTTCAAAGACATCCGCATCAAGCCGCCCAAGGACAAACCTTCGGCCGAAGAACGCGTGTGTGAATGGCCCGGTTGCCGCAGCCATGGCAATAGCCGCGCGCCGAAATCGAACGACCAGCTGAGCGATTTTTACTGGTTCTGCCAAAGCCATGCCTCGGAATACAACAAGTCGTGGAATTTCTTCGAGGGCATGAGCGAGGGCGCGGCGCAGGCCTATCGCGAATCCTCGGCCTATGGCCATCGCCCGACCTGGGGCTGGCGCAATTCGACCAGCTCGCGCCACAAGGCCCAACGCGCCAGCCGCGATTTCGCCGACGGCTTCTCCGATCCGCTGGGCAATTTCGGTGACAACAAGGAAGCGCACCAGGACGGTCCGCGCGAAAAGACCATGGGCCGACTGCAATCCAAGGCGCTGGAAACCATGGGCCTGAAGGCCGATGTCGATCCGTCGACGGTCCGTCGCCGTTATGCCGAACTCGTCAAACGCTTCCACCCCGACGCCAATGGCGGCGACCGCTCAAGCGAAGAACAGCTCGGCCGCGTGATTGCCTCCTATCAGATCCTCAAGGGTGTCGGGATGGCGTGAGCCGTCACTCCGGTGATTTATTGAAAATAAACGGAAAAACTGAAATTTCCCCCTGTGAATGCCCGGCGCAGCGACCGCGGTTGGTAAGGGGGTCAGGCGCGGCGATTGATTTGCACGACGACTTGTCCCCACCCTCACACAACCATCCCACCTCGGCTTGACGCAGGTCAGGACCCAGGCCTGACAGGTACGGAGCCCGCAATATCGAGGTCCTGACTGGCTTCAGGATCACGAATTTTGAGTGATGTTATCCCCACCCCTTCGCGCCTGGCGCATAGTCACCTCGTTCCGGTCGCACGGGAGGCGTGAGCTCAGTCACTGGCGGCGATCGGGAGCGTGGAGCTCATCCGCACGAAGGTTTGACTACCTTAGTTCCGGTGAGGCCATGATCGGGGAAGAGCGGCATCAGGGCTCGACCGTACATCCCTGGTCATTTCGAGACGGCGGCCGCAAGGCATCCGACCAAATCTCCACGTGTGGGACGTCACGAATGTCACCCCACTCCTCTACTCAACTCCGGCATTCGCCGGCGTCCCACACACCTCCCATCGCGAGGTGACCCCTTATCCCTCCAGCCGCTCGCGGCATGGAGATTTTGGCGCAACTCGAATTGACTTGCGGCGACAACAGGAAACAGAATGGGACACGGCCATGGCTATCGAACCCCTCCCCCATCGCACCGCATTGATCACCGGAGCCTCGGCCGGGCTCGGCGAGGCGTTTGCGCAGGCGCTGGCGCGGCGCGGGTGCGATCTGGTGTTGGTTGCACGGCGCGAGGGTCGGCTTCACAGTCTGGCGCAGAGCCTTGAAAAGGCCCACGGCATCAAGGCGCTGGTCATTGCCCAGGATTTGTCTGTGCCCGATGCCGGCGCGCGCATTATCGACGCGCTCGACGCTGCCGAGGTCGCACCGGATATTCTGGTCAATAATGCCGGCTATTCGATCGCCCCTGATTATCTTGAGGCCGACTGGCCAGCGCAGCGCGATTTCATCATGACGTCGGTGATGGCGGTTTGCGCCCTGACGCATGCGCTGGTGCCGGCGATGGTCGCAAGGCGATGGGGCCGGGTGATCAATCTGTCCTCGATCGTCGCCTTTGCGCCGGGCGGCAGCGGCCACACCCTCTATCCCGCCGCCAAGAGCTTTACCTTGCGCTTCTCGCAATCGCTGCGCGAAGAAGTGCGCGGGCATGGCGTCAAGGTGACGGCGGTCTGTCCCGGTTCGACCGCGACCGAGTTCCAGAGCGTCAACATGCCCTCCAGCACGGCGAGCAGCGGGTTCTGGGTCCAGAGCGCTGCGGCTGTTGTAGAAAGCAGCCTGCGCGCCAATGCCGCCGGCCGCGCCGTGCACGTGCCCGGCTGGCACAACAAGGCGATCGTGACGGCGCTCAAACTCCTGCCGGACGCCCTCCTGCTGCCCCTGATCCGCATCGGCCAACGCGCGCTGGCCAAACAGGAAAGTGAGCCCTCATGAGCCAGTCCAAAACCTACGACGTGATCATCATCGGATCGGGCGCTGGCGGCGGTACCGTCGCCCAGTCGCTGGCCGAGACCGGCAAATCCATCCTGATTCTCGAGCGCGGCGAACATTTGCCACGCGAAGTCGAGAACTGGGACCCGAAGACGGTCTTCATCGAGCGCAAATACCGGACGAACGAGAAATGGGTCAACAAGGCTGGCAGCCAATTCGTCCCGAATTGCCATTACTGGGTCGGCGGTAATACGATCTTCTACGGCGCCGTGCTGATGCGGATGCGCGAATCCGATTTTGACGTTGTCCAGCACGAAGACGGCGTCTCACCGGCTTGGCCAATCAGCTATGGGAATCTGGCGCCATATTATGACCAAGCCGAACAGATCTGGCGCGTGCGCGGCAATCGCGGCGAGGATCCGGCCGAACCGCCCACCAGCGCTCCCTATGACCATCCCGGTATCCGTCATGATGATGAAGTGGCCCGCCTGATGACGCATCTGCGCGATGATCAGGGCTGGAAGCCTTTCACTCTGCCGCTGGGCGTACAGCGCGATGATGATGACCCGGTGCACAGCGCCTGCATACGCTGCGAGACCTGCGGCGGCTTTCCCTGCCTGGTGAAGGCCAAGTCGGATGCACGCACGATCGCCATCGAACCGCTGTCGAAGTATCCCAATGTCACCTTGCTGACCGGCCAGCTGGTCAACCGCCTGGAGACCGGCACCGACGGGCGCACCGTCACCGGCGTCGTCTGCGAGGGGCCGGACGGGCAGGAAGTTTATAGCGCCGGCATCGTCGTGCTGGCCGCCGGTGCTGCCAATACGGCGGCCGTGCTGCAACGCTCGGCGACGCCTCGGCATCCCAATGGCCTCGCCAACGGCTCAGACCAGGTCGGGCGCAATTACATGTTTCACACGATGACGGCGGTCATTTCAGCCAGCGCCCTCAAGGCCAAAACGCGTTTCCCCAAAACGCTCGGCATCAATGATTTCTACCGCGGCGATCCCGATGGAAGTTATGATTTCCCGATGGGCCACATCCAGAGCCTGGAATACATGGAAGGCCCGATGCTGGAGGGCCAGCTCGACACCGAATTCCCGCTCGCCGACAAGCTGATCCCGAAATTCATCGCCGACAGCCTGGCCCGGCGCATGCTCAGCTTTCTGGTCTTGTCCGAAGATCTCCCCCAGCCGGACAACCGCATCCGCTGGCTCGATGGCCAGATCCATCTCGACTACACCCACAATAACCTGTCGGGCCACAAGCGGCTGGTGAAGAAGTTTGATCGGGCGCTGGAGGGGTTTTGTGACGGCAAGCGCGTCATCCTCGACCATCATTTCCAGGTCCAGCAATTACTGCCGATCTATGGCACCGCGCATCAATGCGGCACGGCGCGGATGGGCGATGATCCGGCGAGCAGCGTCGTCAATGCCGATTGCCGCGCCCATGAAGTCGACAATCTCTACATCGTCGATACCAGCGTCTTCTGCTCATCGGCCGCAGTCAATCCGACCCTGACCCTGGTTGCCATCGCCCTGCGGGCCGGCGAGCATCTGCGTCAGCGCCTGTCGGCCTGAAGCCATATCTCGCGCCGGCTCAGGTCTTCTCGGTCCGTTTCAACATCTCCTGCTTCACCTTCTCGGCCAGCTGGATCAGGGTGAAGGGCTTGGGCAGGAAGGAGACTTCCTGCTCCTCGGACAATGTCTTGGAGAATTCCTCGGCGGCATAGCCGGAGATGAAGACGACCCGGGTATCGGTCAGCATATGCCGGGCCTTTTGCAGCAGGCCGGGCCCGTCGAGCCCGGGCATCACGACATCGGAGAGCAGGAGATCGAAGCCTTCCTCATCATCCTCGAGGATCTCATAGGCTTCCTCGCCATCGCAGGCCTCGACGACATCATAGCCGCGCTTGACCAGGGTCTTGGCGGCAATATTGCGCACGGCGTCCTCGTCCTCGACCAGCAGGATCCGGCCATGGCCGGACAGGTCGGACGGTACCGGTTCGACGGTGCGCGCTTCCTCGGCCTGTTTGAACTCGGCGGTCTCGGCCTCGCTCGGCACATGTCCGGGCAGATAAATGGTGAAAGTCGTGCCCTTGCCGACATCCGAACTGGCGAACAGGAAACCGCCCGATTGCTTGACGATGCCATAGACGGTCGCCAGTCCCAGACCGGTGCCCTTGCCCGCTTCCTTGGTGGTAAAGAAAGGCTCGAAGATTTTCTCCAGCGTTTCGGAATCCATGCCATGGCCTTCATCGCTGACGGCAATCGACACCCAAGGGCCGGGCCGCGGATTGGGACCGCCCGCCTTGCGGACTTCCTCATCGGAGAGCACGGCGGTGCGGATCACCAGTGAACCGCCGCCCTGGTCACGCATCGCGTCACGGGCATTGGCAGCGAGATTGATGATCGCGGTTTCCAGCTGCCCCTTATCGACCTTGATCAGCGGCACATCGCGGCCATGGATAATGTCGAGCCGCACCGTCTCCTCGACGATCTGACGCAGCAGGACGGAAACGTCGGAGAGCAGGTCGCCAATATCCATCGCTTCCATGCGGAAGGTCTGCTTGCGCGAGAAGGCCAGCAATTTGCGCACCAGGCCGGCGGCGCGAACCACCGTCTGATTGATCGATTGCAGCTCGCCATAATCGGGATCGCCGACCGGGTGGCGATTGAGCAATTCATCGCAATTGAGCCGCACCGCGGTGAGCAGATTATTGAAATCATGCGCGACACCGCCGGCCAGCTGGCCGACCGCCTGCATTTTATTGGCCTGGGAGAATTGCCGCTCGAGTTCCTTCCACGCCGTCACATCGATGATATAGGCGACCCGCTTGCCGCCACGTGCCGGGGCAAAGGCGAGGTGGACATAGGCGGCGCTTTCGCCATCCAGTCGCGCCTCGGCCGGTTCCTTGCCGCCGGCCATCGCGACCGCGAAGGCGTCGGTCGCCGAGCGTCCGTCTTCCCAGTTGAAAATCTCGCGGAACTTCACCCCGGGGATCGCCTTGCCGCCGGAGAGCTGGACCAGGGCCGGATTGACGTCCTCGATCATGGCGCTTTCCGGATCGGCACCATCGAGACGCACAACGCCGAAGGGGGCGCTGGCAAACATGTCATCGAGCGTGCGGCCAGCCGGCCGCGCCTCGCCCATCGACTGGGCTACGCCGGGCGGCGAACCGGTCGGCGACAGGCCGTAGAGTACGCCGCGTCCGATCGATGGCTCACCAGGGGCCCATTCAATCGCCACCACGACCGGGCTCTCAATGCCATCGCGGGCCCGCAGGCGGCAATCAACCCGGGTCACGCCCTCACCGCCGCGCGATTGCAGCACCGATTTGGCGCCATCGCCGGTGAGCACTTCACTGAGCGCCGGAAAGGCCTGTCCCTCGATCAGGCCAAGCCATTCGCGCAGGGTCGCATTGCCCATCGCGATTTCGCCACTGGCGCGCAGGGAGAACAGGCCGACCGGTGCGTGCTGCGACCAGTCCGCCATCGAGGACGCCTGGCCGAGCGAGCGGTCGCCGATCGGCGTCAGCCGCCACAGGATCATCTGGTCGGGTTGGGGCAGAGCTTCGAGGTGGAACTGACCAATCGCGCCATCGGCCAGATCAAGCGGCGGCAACAATTCGCAGGCACCCTCGCCGCGCGCTGCAGCCCGGGCCAGTCGGTAAACCGCGCCATCGCCGCCACCGGCGCCGGCCCAGATACGGTCAATGCCGGGGATGCCGAAGCTCTGGCCAAATCCGGTGGTCGCCTTGGCCAGGCCGCGATAGGCCGCATTGGCCCAGCGCGCCGCGCCACGCTGATCGGTCATCAGGACCGGATCGGGGAAGGATTCCATCGCCTGGCCGGCCAGCATGGCGGCACTCGGCGCCTGGTTCTGATTGATGCGTTTGCGCATGCTGCGCCCGGCCGTTTCACCGGCGGCGATGGCGTAGAGCACCAGGAAGCCGATCGCGGCCAGGCCCGAGAGCAGGACAAAGCCCTGCCAGCCATCCTGACCCGCAGCGAACAATGCCGCCAATGCCGCCAGCACCACGATGAAGACGCAGACCCAGAAGGCGACGCGGCCAAAGGGCTTCGACCAGAAGGACTTGCGCTCAGCAGCTTGCTGGGCGGCGGGGTCATGGGCGGGCAGTTCAGCCATGGGTGGCTCCAGCACGAATCAAAAGGCGTCGGGTACAGACTACTCGCTTGGAGCGTATTGTGCGCGACCGCGTGAAAGCGACAGCACATAGCCGATAATCTTGGCCACGGCCTTGAAATGGTCGACCGGAATTTCCTGGTCCAGCTCGGCGGTCGCGAACAGGGCTCGCGCCAGCGGCGGATCCTCGACGATCGGGATGTCATGCGCCTCGGCCATTTCGCGAATCCGCAACGCCACCTCGTCCACTCCCATCGCGAGACAGATCGGCGCCGAGGTCTTGCCCTGCTCATAGAGGAGCGCGACGGCGTAATGGGTCGGATTGGTGATGATCACGGTCGCCTCGGGCACCCGCGCCATCATCCGGCGCTGCGAGCGCTCATGGCGCAATTGCCGCAGCTTCGCCTTGACGTGGGGATCGCCCTCGGAATTCTTGTGCTCGTCCTTGATTTCCTGTTTCGACATGCGATTTCGCTTCATGAAGCTCTGCTTCTGGAAGGCGAAATCGGCCGCCGCAATCATCGCGTAAACCACCAGGCAGGCGAGCATCAATTCAATCGAGGTTTGGCGGACCAGGACCAGGATGTCCGAGACGTCGAGGGCGGGCAGGCCGGCCAGCAGATCGCGCTTCGGGTAGAGCACGACAAAGACGGCCAGGCCCACCAGTCCCATCTTGCCAATCCCCTTGAGGAAGTTGGCGACGCCCTGGGGACCGAAAACCCGCTTGAAGCCTTCGACCGGATTAATCTTGGAGAGTTTGGGCTGCATCTTCTCGGTGGTAAAAATCATGCCCTGTTGCAGGTAGTGGCCGGCGAAACCGGCCCCGGCGAGCGCCAGGATCGGGACGCCGACAATCACGGCGACATGCCAGGCCGTCTGGCGCATCATCGACAGCACGGCGTGCGGTTCGACAGCAAAGGCGTCGGGCTGTTCGAGATACACCACCAGTGCACCGGCGAGATTGCGGGCCATTGACGGGAAAATGAAGCTGAGCAGGGCCAGTCCGGCCGCCAGAATAAACCAGCCGGGGATTTCCTGGGATTTGGCGACATCGCCCTTCTCTCGCGCATCATCGAGCTTTTTCTGGGTCGGTTCTTCGGTTTTCTGACTTTCGTCTTCGCCTTCCGCCATTGTGCGCCCCTCAGTTCAGATCAATCGCGAATTGGCGCATGCGGTCGAGCCAGACCGCGCTCATGGCGCCAAGCGAAATTGTCAGGATGAACAGACCGACCATGATGTTGGACGGCATGGCGATGAAGAATATCTGCGCCTGCGGCATCAGGCGCGAGAGCACGCCGAGCGCCAGGTAGAAGACCAGCCCGAATACGATCATCGGCGCCGCGATCTGAACGCCGAGCCGGAAGGCATCGGTGAAGGCCTGCAATGCCCATGCGGCGGCATCAGCCATGGGCGGCAATTCGCCGGGTGGAAAGACCAGGTAGGAATTGGTCGTCGTCAGCAGCAGCAAATGGTGCAAATTGGTCGAGAACATCAGGACCAGAAACGTCAGATTGAGCAGGGTCGCGAAAATCGCGCCCTGCTGGCCCTGGGACGGATCGAAGGTCTGGGCGAAGGCGAGCCCGCTCTGCATACCGATCACCTGACCGGCAATCGCCGCCATCGCCATCAGCATGCGGGCAATGCCACCAATCATCAGCCCGATCAGCATTTCCCCCATCACCAGCCCGGCGATCGGCAGCGGTTCGGCGGGCATGGCCGGCAGGGATGGCGAAATGACCGGGCCGAGGATCAGCGCCACCAGCAGGGCGAAGGAGAGCCTGATCCGTACCGGTATGCTGGGCTCGGCAAAGCCGGGCATCAGCATCAGAATCGATCCGACCCGGGCGAAGACCAGTCCGGCGGCGAAGACCAGCCCTGGCAGGTCGGGGATCATGGATTGACGATCCGCTCGATGACCCCGGCCATGAAGGCGGACAGCAGCGCGCCCATCAAGGGCATGAAGATCAGCATCGAGACGAAAATGGCGATGATCTTGGGCACGAAGACCAGCGTCATTTCCTGAATCTGGGTCAGGGCCTGGAACAGGGCGATGACGATACCGACGGTCAGACCGGTCAGCATAATCGGTCCTGCCATGGCGAGGGTCAGCCAGATAGCATCGCGTGCAAAGTCGAGGACTTCAGGTCCGGTCACGTGTCAGGCCTCAGCCGGCAAAGAGAATCGCGGTTACGGTTAATTATCTTTACGCTTGGCCCGGGCACGTTAAGAAAGAGTCAATTCTTAACCATTGCGGGGATCAACAACCATGTCTTTTCGATCATTTCTGACCAGCACAAGTGCGCTCATTCTGCTCGCCGCCTGCTCGCCGCAAACCAGCGAAACCGCCGCCGCACCGTCTGCTGCAGCTGTCGCAGCCGAGCCCGCCGCAGTCCAGACCGAGACCGAGCGTCTCATGACCTGGTTCAATGAGCAGTTCGAGGCCGAACTGGCCTTCTCGCCCGAGGGCAAGACCTATCTGGGCATGCTCGACGATCTGGAAGCCTATGGCCAATGGAATGATCCCTCCGAGGCCGCCTTCCGCGCCGGGCTCCAGCGCGCCGCCGACCGGCTGCGCTATATGCAGGAGAATTTCGACTATGACGCGTTGACCGAAGACGCCCAGGTCAGCTGGCGCTTTGCCGAATTCATCACCGCCAATGACGCCCAGCAAGGCGAATTCCGCGATCACAACTATACCTTCACCCAATTCTTTGGTCCGCACACCGGCATGGCGACCCTGTTGATCGGCTATCACAAGGTTGAAAACCTCGATCAGGCCGAGGCCTATCTCAGCCGGCTGTCGAGCCTGGGTGAAATGCTCGAAATTCACACCGCGCAGGCCGAGGAGCAGGCCCAGGCCGGCGTCGTCGCCCCGGCCTTTGCCTATCCGATCGTGATCGGTGCGGCGCAACGTTTCATCACCGGTGCCCCGTTTGACGACAGCGGCGTGGATTCGCCGCTGCTGGCCGATTTTACCGCCAAGGTCGAAGCCCTCGAAATCGATGATGCCGAGAAGGCCGCGCTGATCGCCCGGGCCGTCACGGCCCTGACCGATGGTGTCGCACCGGCCTACCAGCATCTGATCGAGGTGATGGGGCGTCATGCTGAACTGGCCGACGGCCGCAATGACGGCGCCTGGGCCCTGCCCGATGGCGAAGAATACTATCGCAGCCAGCTGACCAATTACACCACCCGCACCGACCTCACCGCCGCCGATATCCATCAGACCGGGCTGGACGAAGTGGCCCGCATCCATGGCGAAATGCGCGCCATCATGGAGCAGGTCGGCTTTGAGGGCACATTGCAGGAATTCTTCGGCTTCCTGCGCACCGACCCGCAATTCTACTATGCCGATACCGATGAAGGCCGCGCCGCCTATCTCGCCGATGCCACGGCGATCATTGATCGTGTGATGATAGCGGCGCCGGATTATTTCGGGCAATTGCCGGCAGCCGATCTGGAAGTGCGTGCGGTCGAGCAATACCGCATCACCACAGCGACCGGTGCCTTCTATGAACCCGGCTCGCTCGATGGGGCACGGCCCGGTGCGTATTACGTCAATCTGGCCAATATGACCGAAAGCCCGACCTATCAGATGGAATCGCTCGCCTATCATGAGGGCGCTCCCGGCCACCACTTCCAGAGCTCGCTGGCCCAGGAACTCGAAGGCGCGCCGATGTTCCAGCGCCTGACCTGGTATTCCGCCTATGGCGAAGGCTGGGCGCTCTATGCCGAAAATCTCGGCAAGGATATGGGCTTCTTTACCGACCCCTATATGGATTTCGGCCGCCTCTCCTACGAGGTCTTCCGGGCCGTGCGTCTGGTCGTCGATACCGGCATTCATGACCTGCACTGGACCGAGCAGCAGGCGGTCGACTATATGACTCAGAACACGCCGATGGCCGCTAGCGATATCCAGAGCGAGATTCGCCGCTATATCGTCTGGCCGGGCCAGGCCGTGTCCTACAAGATCGGCATGCTCACCATTCTCGACCTGCGCCAGCGGGCGATGGATCAGCTCGGCGATGATTTCGACTGGGGCGAGTTCCACGATGTTGTCCTGACCCATGGTTCCGTGCCGCTGACCCTGTTGGAAGAACTGGTCGACGGCTATATCGCCGACAAGCTCGCGGCACGCAGCGCCGACTGATAACGCCAATTCCGGAGGACGCGGATTGCGCCGTCCTCCGGCATTGGTGCCTGCCGTATGCAGGTCTTGACCGGGCCGGAATATCCGCTGACGGTGCCGGCCGGATAATGATCGAGCCGGGTGCGGGCGAAAGCCTCGCAGCACTGTCGGCCAACAAAGATCGGGGAGACAAGATGCGTCGTATGATCCAGGCACCCTTGGCGGTGTCCCTTTTTGCATTGATGGCCGCGTGTTCGCCGCAACAGCAATCGGCACCCGACACCGGCACCGTCGTGCAGGATGTGGCCGTCGAACAGACCGAGACGGCCCGACTCAATGCCTGGTTCGCTGAGCTCTTCGAACAGGATCTGGCGCGCTCACCGGAAACCCAGACAGCGCTCGGTCAGATCGATGATCTCGACGCCTATGGCCGTTGGGACCCCGTCAATGCGACCGATGCCGCCGCGGCCAATGCCCGCCGGGTCGAACGTCTCGACTATTTGCGCAATGCGTTCGACATCGAGGCGCTCGACGCCAAGGCGCGCGTCTCCTATCGGGTGTTCGAATATCTGCAGCAGACCGGCGTTCGCAATTACGAGTTTCGTGATCAGCGCTATATCTTCACCCAGATGTTTGGCCCGCATACCGGACTGCCAACCACGCTGATCAGCCAGCACCGCGTCACCAATGCCGAGCAGGCCGAAGCCTATATCCGCCGTCTCGACGGCATGGGTCCGATCCTGCGCGAGCTGATGGACCAGGCCGAAACGCGTGCCGCCGCCGGCGTGCTGCCACCGCGCTTCGCCTTTGCCTATTTGATCGACAATACCGCCCAGCTGGTCGCCGGAGCGCCGTTTGACGATAGCGACACGGTCTCGCCGCTGCTCGCCGATTTCACCGCCAAGGTGGAGGCGCTCGAGATTGATGATGCCGCCAAGGCCGATCTGATTGCCCGCGCCACCACCGCCCTGCTCGATGGGGTCGGGCCGGCCTATACCGATCTGCTCGCCATGTTCGAGCGCCATCGCGAGGTGACGGATGATCGCGATGGTGCCTGGAAATTGCCGCGCGGCGAGGCCTATTACCAGGCCCAGCTGGCCAATTTCACCACGATGGACGATCTTTCCCCGGAAGAAGTTCACCAGACCGGGCTCGACGAGATCGCGCGCATCCATGGCGAGATGGCGGCGATCATGGAACAGGTGGGCTTTGAGGGCAATCTGGCCGAATTCTTCGAATTCATGCGCTCGGACCCGCAATTCTACCTGCCCAGCACCGAGGCCGGCCGCGCCGAATACATGACCCGGGTCAATGCGATTTTCGACCGGGTGCGCGGTGTACTGCCGGATTATTTCGACACCGTGCCACGCGGCGAAATGGTGGTGCTCGAAGTTGAGCCCTACCGGGCTGCCGGCTCACCCAGCGCCTTCTACAATACAGGCACCATGGACGGCACGCGTCCGGGCGCCTTCTACGCCAACACGCTGAACATGCGCAATCTGCCGATCTATCAGATGGAAACCCTCGCCTATCATGAAGGCATTCCGGGACACCACTTCCAGCTCACCCTGTCGCTGGAAGCCGACGATACGCCGATGTTCCAGCGCTTGCTCTATCTGTCGGCCTTTGGTGAGGGCTGGGCGCTGTATGCCGAGAGCCTCGGCAAGGATATGGGCATGTTCACCGACCCGTATCAGGATTTCGGCCGCCTTGCCTATGAGCTGTGGCGCGCCGGACGGCTGGTGGTCGATACCGGCATCCACTCGATGCGCTGGACGCGCCAGGATGCGATCGATTATCTGCACACCAATACCTCCTTCACCGAGGAGGAGATCACGCGCGAAGTCGAGCGCTATATCGTCTGGCCCGGCCAGGCGACCGCTTACAAGATCGGCCAGTTGCGTATTCGGGCCCTGCGCGATTTCGCCCAGGCCCAATTGGGCGACGCCTTCGATTACGGCGAATTCCACGATGTCGTGCTGACGAACGGGTCTTTGCCGCTGCCGGTCCTGACCGAGCTTGTAAATGATTATGTTGAGGCCAAGCGTGCCGAAATGGCGCCTTGAGGGAGAATGAAATGACAAATTTGAAACGATTCCTGGTCAGCGCCGCGAGCGCAGCCCTGCTCGCTGCCTGCTCCGATCCGGCGGGCACACCACCCGCAGCCAGCACCGCGCCAGCCGCCGACGCCGCAGCCACTGCGGCCGAAGCAAATGCCGAACAGGCAATTGTCTCCGCTGAATCAGAGCGTCTCAATGCCTGGTTCGAAGAGGTGTTCCAGCGCAATGTCGCCCGCTCGCCGATGACGCAGACCTTCCTCGGCCAAAAGACCAATTATGACCAGTGGAATGACGCCTCTCCGGAATTCGAACTGGAGAATTTCGAGCTCGGCCAGGCCGATCTCGCCTATATGCAGGCGAATTTCGATTTTGATGCGCTCGATGAAAGCGCGCAGATTTCCTGGCGTCTGTACGAATATAATGCCCAGCGGGCCATCGACGGGCAGCGCTGGGTCGATCATGGCTATACCTTCACGCCGCGCTCGGGTCCGCACATGAATTCGCCGACCTTCCTGATCAATAATCACCGCATCGACAATGCCAGCGACGCCGAAGCCTATATCGGCCGGCTGCGCAATCTGGGCCCCTATCTCGACCAGAATATCGCCAATGCGCGTCGCTCCTTCGAGCTCGGTGTTTCAACGCCGGACTGGACCTATTCGCCAATGATCCGCACGGCGCAGAATATCGTCACCGGTGCGCCTTTCGATGATGGCGATGACAGCCCGCTGATGGCGGATTTCCGCGCCAAGCTCACCGCACTGGAATTGCCGCAAGCGGAACACGACCAGCTGCTGGCCGATGCCGAAGCGGCACTGCGCGACGTCGTGGCTCCTGCTTATGGCCGGATCATCGCCCTGTTCGAGGAACAGGCCGAGAGCGCCAGCAGCGATGATGGCGTCTGGAAGCATCCTGATGGCGGCGAATATTATAACTACCTGCTCAATGGCTATACGACGATGGATATCTCCGCCGAGGAGATCCACCAGCTTGGCCTGTCGGAGGTCGCCCGCATCCATGAAGAAATGCGTGGCATCATGGCCCAGGTCGGGTTTGAGGGATCCTTGCAGGACTTCTTCGAATTCATGCGCACTGATCCGCAATTCCAGTATGCCAATGACGAGGCCGGTCGCACCGCCTATCTCGCCGACGCCACGGCGCTGATCGACACCATGCGCGAGGCGCTGCCGCAAATGTTCAACACTTTCCCGCGCGCCGAGCTGGAAGTGCGCCGGGTTGAAGCCTTCCGCGAAGCCTCGGCCGGCAAGGCCTTCTATAACCGTCCGGCACCGGACGGGTCGCGGCCAGCCTATTATTACGCCAATCTGCGCGATATGGCCGATATGCCGACCTATCAGATGGAAGCGCTCGCCTATCATGAGGGCATTCCGGGCCATCACATGCAGCTGGCGATCATGCAGGAACTGGAAGGCGTGCCGTCCTTCCGCCGCTTTGGCGGCTACACCGCCTATACCGAAGGCTGGGGTCTTTACAGCGAATTGCTGCCGCGCGATTTCGGCTTCTATTCCGACCCCTATTCTGACTTCGGCCGTTTGGCGATGGAGCTGTGGCGCGCCTGCCGACTGGTGGTCGATACCGGCATCCACCATCATCAATGGAGCCGTCAGGACGCGGTCGATTATCTCGCCACCAATACGCCCAACCCACAAGGCGATGTCGAGAATGCGATCGATCGCTATGTCGTCTATCCAGGCCAGGCCAATGCCTACAAGATCGGCATGCTGGAGATCGTGCGCCTGCGCGGTATCGCCGAAGCCGAGCTGGGCGAAGCCTATGACATCCGTGACTTCCACGATGTCGTCCTGACCCAGGGCGCGATGCCACTGGCGATCCTGGAAGAACGCGTCCAGGACTATATCGCCGCGACGCCGCACTAGGCCCGCGCCCCAGCCAAAGAAAAGGCCGCCGGATCGGATCGATCGGGCGGCCTTTTTCTATCGCGTCTCTGCTGGGCCGCTAGATCGGCATGCGCAGGATTTCCTGATAGGCGCGAACCACTTCATCGCGAACAGCGACCATGGTTTCGAGCGAAATCTCGGCCGCCGAAACCGCAGTCGCGACATCGATCAGCTCGGCATCGCCGGTCGCCGAGGCGGCAGTCATCTGCTCGGCATGACCGAGCGAATTGGAGGTCTGACTGATCGCCTCGGCGAGCATGTCACCGAAACCAAACCCGCCGGCATCGACCTTCTCGCCGCCATTGCCGACAGCATTCTGGGCGGAGCGAATGGCGGCCTGATAGGCCTGTACACCGGTGAGATCACCTGCCATGGAAATTATCCTTCAAACTCATTCTGAGTCAGTGATGCGCCCGGTTAGCGGCGCAGGAGATCAAGCGCACGCTCCTGCATGCGCCGGCTGTTTTCAATCATGTTGAGATTGGCTTCATAGCTGCGCAAGGCTTCGCGCATATCCATCATTTCCACCAGCATATTGACGTTGGAGGTGCGCAGATATCCATTCTCGTCGGCGGCCGGATGGCCGGGATCATATTCAAGCGTGAATTCGGATTCGTCCCGCGCGACATCGGTCATCCGGACCCGGTTCAGGCCGGAGGCTCGGTCAAGCTCGGTGTCGAACACCGGGATCTGGCGCTGATAGGGATCGCCGCCGGCTTCGCGTGCTGTGGAATCGGCATTGGCGATATTCTCGGAAATAATCCGCATCCGGGCCGCCTGGGCCCGCATGCCGGAGGCCGAGACCTGCATCGCATCTGAAGCATTTCCCATAACTTACTCTCCCGACTAGCGGCCAGCCTGGCGGATCGCGGTACGGATCATGCCGAGACTTTTCTGGTAGAGGCTCAAGGCGCTCTCATATTCCATGCGGTTTTCATTGGCCCGCATCATCTGTTCCTCGAGTACCACTGTATTGCCGTTGACCGTGGTCTCGGAGTCCGGCGCATCCCGGGTCTGCCACTGCCGCGTCGGCGATGACAGCGCCGGCACAGCCGGGCCGCCACGCGTCGAACGCGCCGCAGAGCGGGCCTGCATCTGCTCGCGCAAATCGCGCTGGAATTCGCCTTCATCGAGATCCTGGGCGACATAACCGGGCGTGTTCGCATTGGCGACATTTTCCGCAATCACGCGCTGGCGCTGATTGTGAAAATTCATCGATTGGGTCAACAGCCCCAGTACGGGCACGTCTTCGGGTCGCATGAGCGAATCGCCTTCTGATCAGGGTTCAGGCTGCGCCCGCACGGTTAACGCTGGCTTAACCGCATCGGCCCACAAGGCGAGATGAAGCAATTTGCGGCCCTGCCCATGAATGATCTCGTCAATTGGAGCCACTACCTGCTCGCCCTGCTGGTCCTGCTCGGACTGCTCGGCGCGATGGGCTTCTTTGCCTATGCGGTGCAGCGCGGCTGGATCCTGCAGGGTGTCACGGGGCTGCGGGCCTTCACCGCAACCTCGCGCCGCCTGTCGATCATTGAAACCCTCAGCGTCGATCCGCGCCGCCGCATTGTCATTGTGCGCTGCGATCATCGCGAACATGTCCTGCTGCTCGGCGCCGAGCGCGAAACCATTCTGGCCAGCCATGATGCGCCGGCCGAAAGCCCGCTAGCGAACAGGGAAACCGGAACATGAAAAAACGGTTCTGGCTCTATCTCGGCCTGTTTGCGCTCGGCGCAGTCCTGCTGCTGGGCGGCGGTGCCCAGGCCCAGTCGATCACGATCGATACCGGCACGGAAGGCGGGCTGACCGAGCGCGTGCTACAGCTTATCGCGCTGATGACAATCCTGTCGCTGGCGCCGTCCATCGTGGTGATGACGACCAGTTTCGTGCGCATCACCGTGGTGTTGTCACTGCTGCGCACCGGGCTGGGCCTGCAGCAAAGCCCGCCCAATGCGGTGCTGGTCAGCCTGGCGATGTTTCTGACCGCCTTCATCATGGCACCGGTCTTCACCCAGGCTTATAATGACGGCATCGAGCCCCTGCTGAACAATGAGATCGAGCTGACCGAAGCCTTCGATCTGACGACCGCTCCGGTCAAAAGCTTCATGCTGATGCATACCCGCGAGGACGATCTCGGCCTGTTTATCGGCATGTCCCAGGGCGAAGTGCCCGAAACGCCCGCCGACGCCTCCTTCTTCGTCGTTGCGCCGGCCTTCATGATCTCCGAATTGCGCCGCGCCTTCGAGATCGGCTTCCTGCTCTTCATCCCCTTCCTGGTGATCGATCTGGTCGTTGCCTCCATCCTGATGTCGATGGGCATGATGATGCTGCCACCGGTCGTGATCTCACTCCCGTTCAAGCTGATCTTCTTCGTGCTGGTCGATGGCTGGCGACTGGTCACAGGCGCGCTGGTGCAGAGTTTCGGCACGATAGGCTGACGATTCGGCCACACGTCGCTGGATGAAACGCTCAGAGCCGCGCCCACGGGCGCGGCAGCCAATTCCGGTCAGGCCGGACCACCGCCATTATTGAAGCGCGCCCGGAAGGGCTCCATGAAGGCGTCGAGCGTGTCGATACTGGCAATGCGGGCTGCCAGGTCCGAGAAGCGGACATTGCCCGGCGGCGTGTCATCATCGGTCAGGACCTCGAAGGCCGCGCCGCCCTCCGTGATCGCCATCGCCTCGCCATAGCGGCGCCCCAGCCGACCGGCCGCAGCGCGATCCCCGGACAGGGAATAGGCGATCGCCGCCCGCACCAGATCGGATTGCTCCGCCGGCGTCAGCGGGGAGGCGTCAGTATAACGATTGCCGAGCAGGGCTTCCAGCCGGCGGCCGGTATTGGGCCAGTCACGCTGGGCCCAGGTGACGTCGGCACGCAGACGCGCCGCTGCCGGCGACTGGTCGCCCTCGATCAATTCCAGCGCCTGCTCATGGCGGCCGAGCTCGGACAGGGCTCGCGCCTCCAGCAGATAGCGTTCGTCAACCAGCGCTTCGGGCAGGCCGGCAACGCGCGAGCGGCGGATCGTGTTGAGCGCATCCTCATAGCGATGGTCCATCAGATATACGACGGCCAGATCGGTTGCGACACGGGCCCGCGCTGTCGGTTCGCGCAGACGATAGGTGCAATCGGCCCCCTCGCTGATGCGGTGACAGCCCACCTGGTGCTGCAGCAATTCCGATGCCGGGCCCAGCAGGTCGAAGGCAATCAGGCGATCGGCCAGCCGGCGGATCATGCGATCGCCATCGGAACCGATCGGCGCGAGATGCTGGTATTGATAGAAGATCGCGACGGCTTCGATCGGATCCATCCGGTCGGCTTCGCCTTCGAGGAAGAGACGGCGGAAAATCGCCACCATATGCTCGCCAATACGGCGTCCGGCCTCGGTCTCGGGAAAGCGCGATTGCGCCGTACTCATGGTCTGGAGCCCGCGTGCAAAACTACCCGACTGGACATAGAGTTCGCCGAGCAGACGCACGGTATCGAGTTCGATCGTGTCGCCGCGCCAGCGAAAACGCAGGTTTTCCAATCCGTCAATCGCCGCTTCGCGCGTGATCCGTCCATCGCCGACCTGCAGCCGGTAGATCTCGTACAAGGCGTGCGCTTCAAGCGGCGGCACACCGGACTCCGCGAGGCGTTCGAAACGGCGTATCGCCTCATCGAGATTGCCCGATTCGGCCTCGATCCGGGCTGCGACATAGGCCGCGTTCAGCCGGGTCCGGTCATCGGGCTCGCCCTCATCGACCCGGTAGAGATAGTCCTGCGCCGCGGCGAGATCACCCAATTCCAGCGCCGCACGCGCCTGGGCCACCGAGAAACGGGCCTGCCACTCAGGCGAATAGGCGCCCGCCACGGCCTGGCCAGCCAGCAGGCGACGGCGCCCTTCCGGCCAACGTTCATGGCCGACAGCGATCATGCCGCGCCACAGATCGGCGGCCGGATCAACCAGCAAGGACGGGTCGGCGAGAAAACGGGTGGCGTCGTCGAGCCGGTTCATCTCGTAGGCGGCCACAGCCTGCAGGGCGCGGACATGGGAATTCGTCGCCAATTGCGGTTCGCGATCAATGGCAAAATCGAGCATGCCCAGCGCTTCCAGCGCCATGTCACGCGACAACAGAAAGCGCGCCAGGTTGATGCGGCTTTCCGAACTGTCCTCGAGCGCTGACTGGCGCAGACGCGCATTCCAGGCCGGGGTGAACGGGCCTTCGCCATGCCAGTTGGCGAATTCCATCATTGCCGGTGAGGCCAGCGCCGCCACATTGGCATCGCCTTCGCCCAGCGGAGCGGCCATCGGTGTCAGGTCGAGCCCGCCCGGTCGGCCGATCGCCGCGCCGGCACCGATCAGGGCCAGTTGGAGATCCTCTGCGACGACTTCCACCGCGCCGCCATGGGCCGATGGCAGAAGCGCACCGCCGACGAAATCGCGGCGCGATACCAAGCCCTGCACCGGGCCCGTCGCGGTCACAACGGCGATCCGGTCGCCAACGCGGGGGTCGGGAACCCAGCGGATCGCATGGGCGCCATCAAGGCCGATCAGGATGCGGCCCGGCCGGTCGAGGCGGGCATCGCGGCGGATCTGGATCGGGCGTGGCGGCGCATCAATGCGATCGCTGAAGACGATGATCCAGCGGCCGCCATCAATGCGGGCCTCAGCCTGGGTCACGCCGGAGGTCACCAGCCGGACGGCGGTGTAGTCGGCGCCCTGCAAAATCTCATAATCGCGAATATGACGGTCCGGCCCGACGGGGAGTTCGCCAATCTGCAAGGCGGCGGCCGCATCGAAGACGATCCAGATGGCCTCACCGCGGCGGAATACCGCCGCACCGACGGGTGCCGCCCAGGAAAACTCGGCCCGTAAATCGCCGTCTACCTCGGCAAGCAGGACCGGCACAATCCCGTCTTCAGGCACGGGGTTGAGCCTGGCGTCCGGTTCGACCATGGCCAGGCTCGGCGCCAGCTGTGCCGGTCCGGCGGGAGTCGGCGCGGCGGCTGAAGCGGGTGGGTTGATTGCGGCCAATACCGGATCGGCCGCCGGAGCGTCGGCAGCAACCGGCGGCTCATCGATCTCGGGCTCCGGAACGGCTTCTGCCTCTGATGCAGGTGTTTCAGCGGGCGCACGCAGACTGGCCATTTGCGCCAGCAGGGCTTCTGCACCGGCGGCAGCCGGATCGGGCAAATCGATGTTGACCCGCGCCCCATCGGCCCAAGCTCGCGCCTGCACGCCCGGATCAAGCTCTAGCCGCAGGGTCCAGTCATTGCCGACACGTTCCTGGCTCGCGGCGCGCAGGAAATTGGGTGGCGAGCCGGTCAGGCGACCGAGCGATATTTCGGCCGGTTCGGCAAAACGCAGTTCGGCGACAGCGCCCGTCTGGCTCAGCGTGAAGGGGACTTCGTGCGGCCAGATCAATTCGAGTCGGGTGTATTCCGTGGTCTGGCCGATGCGGTATTGAACCGGCACCGGGTCAAGCGGCGGTGGGCCTGCCGGCGTGCTGGCGGCAAGCTCGGCAAGACGAGCTGCCGCATCACGCTCGGCCTGCTCGCGCGGTGAGACCAGCGCGGCGAGAGCGGGCGTGCCGGGTGGGGCGAGATCGATCGCCACCTGGTCATAACTGGTCGATATCCGCGTCTCGACCGGCCGCGTCAGGGCGATGCGCAAGGTCACACCATCGGGATCCAGCCGGGCGCGCGCTGCCAGATCGCCGATCTCCTCGGCGAGCCCGGAAATATCAGCCTGCATCGCCTCGCTCAGGCTGATCAGCAGCACGGAGTATTCGACGGCGGCGACCGCCGTTGGGCGCGCATCAGCGAGACTGTCCTGGTAATCGAGAATAATGCGCGCAGTTGCGCCATTGCGCTCGACACGAATATCGGCCGGGCTTTGTGCCAGAGCAGCCGTGCCCAATAAACAGGCGAGCGCCAGGCCGGACAGAAAGCCGATATGTCTAGCCGCCTTCGGCAATCCTCGCCTCCAGCTCGGCCACGGTATCGGGAAGATTGCTGCGCGCGGCCATGCGTTCGGTCAGGCTGGCCGCCGCCAGCGGCGTCATTTCGGCAAGAATAGCGCCAAAGGCCCGCTGCGACATGCGCGAAGCGATCTGCAGCTGGGTGTTCAGATCAAGGCTGGAAATCCGCGTCGCGGCATCACCGGCATCCATCGCGGCATACCAGGAAACGATGACATTCATGTCTTCCGATTCGCGCTCGGTGAGATCGCCGGCCAGACCTTCAATCTGGGTACGCAATTGCGTCAGTTCGCCAATCTTGGTGTCGACGCGATGTTCCATCGCCAGCATCAGGGCTTCGCGTGTTTCCAGTTCGCTTTCGCGTCGGTCCAGTTCAACCGACCGTTCGCGCAGGCGATAGATCACACGCTCCTCATCGGCCGTGCGCACACCACTGGCGATCCGGTTGGCGAATTCGGCAGACGGTGTCGTGGTCGCGGCAGCGGGTTCCGGCGGGATGTCGGCCCCAAGGCTGATCGGCGCTGCAGCTGCAGCCGGCGCGGCGGGCTCGTCCGCGGACGGTTCGGCGGCGCTGTCCTGTTCCATCGTTGCCGCATAGGCCTGCCACCAATCGGCGGCGCCATTGGCGACCGAGATCGCCTTGAGGGCAAACAGGCCGCCCATCAGGATGGCGAGGACAGCGAGCAGGCGCATGGGTTCACGCATCACGGACTATCTCACATCCTTGAGGCCATTAATCACTGACGAGCCGGCGCCTTCGGGGAAAATCTCCGAGGCACGGCGGCGTGGCGCCCGGCGTGAAATCGTGTCGGCGGTGCGATCGGCATGACCGGTCATCAGGCGCAATTCCTCGGCGAGGCCGCGAGCCTCGCGCACACGGGCTTCGAGCACGTCCCCCGATTGTGTGGTGGCGCGTTCGAGCGCCGCGAGGCTGGCGCGGGCCCGGTCGGTCGCTTCATTCAGGGCGACAACGCCCTCGCGGACTCCGTCCTGGCCGCGCTTGAGCGCGTTCAGGCGGCGATCGACCCGCCAGCACATGATGACGGCCACCAGCAACAGGCCGGCAACCAGCCCCTCGAAAATCAATCCTGCGAGTGTCATGCGAACCTCATCATTGTTTTCTTGGCGACGGGCGAGAGCGGACCGCTCAGGCGCAGGGCAACACTGTGTCCGAGTCGGCCCATACGGCCGCGCGTCAATGGCACATTGCCACAACGCAATTCCACTTCACTGGTCGGCGAGGCGTCGAGGAAGAGCGTGTCGCCGACCTTGAGATCCATCACCCGGCCCAGCGTCACGCGCTGCTCATCGAGCACGGCGTGAACTTCCATTTTGGTCGACCATAATTCGGTGGCCAAATGGCCTTCCCAGATATTATCGCGGCCGAATTTCTCGCCCATGAATTGCTGCAGCAGCATTTTCCGGATCGGCTCGAGCGTCGCATAGGGCAAGAGCAGCTCGATGCGTCCGCCGCGGTCTTCCATATCGATGCGCAGCTTGACCAGGATGGCGGCATTGGCCGGCCGGGCAATGGCAGCAAAGCGCGGATTGGTCTCGACTCGCTCGAGGTCGAAATCGACCTCGGTCAGTGGCTGGAATGCCTGTTTGGCATCGCCGAGCACGACCTCGATCATGCGCTGGACCAGCATGCGCTCGATCGTGGTGTAGGGCCGGCCTTCAATGCGCATAGCGGACGTGCCGCGGCGGCCACCGAGCAAGACGTCGACGATGGAATAGATCAGGTTGGAATCGACGGTCAGCAGGCCGTAATTGTCCAGCTGCTTGGCGCGGAACACGGCGAGGATGGCGGGCAGCGGAATTGAGTTGAGATAATCGCCGAACCGGATCGAGGAGATATTGTCGAGACTGACCTCGACATTGTCCGAGGTGAAATTGCGCAGGCTGGTCGTCATCAGGCGGACCAGCCGGTCGAACACGATCTCCAGCATCGGCAGACGCTCATAGGAGACCAGCGCCGAATTGATGATGGCGCGAATGCCCGATTTGTCAGCCGTATCGTCATCGGAGAGCGAGAAGCCGAGCAGGCTGTCAATCTCGTCCTGATTGAGGATGCGTTCGGCCGCACCGCCGGATTGGGCCATGTCCGATGAATCATCATCGCCGCCCACCATGGCTTCCCATTCGGAGGCGAGATCGAGATCATCGCCATCCTCGGCCATCGCTTCCCATTCGGCAGCGAGCGCATCTTGGTCCATATCGTCAGACATGCAGTTCGGTCCTAATCGACAATCATGAATTCCTGAATCAGCACGGCGTCGGCGTATTCCGGTTCAATAGCCAGATTCACCCGCCGCAATAACTCCAGACGCACACGGTGCATTCCGGCCGAGCCGTAAAGATCGTCCTCACGCAGTTCGCGCAGGAACATGATGAACTGGTCCATGATCGGATCGATGTGGGCATCGACGACCTGGCCAAACTCCGGATTGGAGGATTCCAGCGTGATTTTCAGCATCACCGTGACCGGACGGCCATCGACCGACCGGATATTGGTGATGATCGGGTCTTCGGCGCCATCGGCATTGCGCAGCGGGAAATAATAGGCCTGCGCCTCATGCTCCGGCTCCGGCGCGCCATGAGCACCGGCGGCAGCCATGACCGGCTGGCCATGATCGTCGAGCACGGGCTCACCATGCTCGTCGAGCATGGCTTCCATCACAGGTTCATCGCCGCCACCGGCAAACATCATGAAGCCGGCGACACCGGCCAGCAGCAGAATAATCGCAGGCAGGCCAATAAACAGGCCCAGCTTGAGGATGCCCATTTTCGGCTTGGCTTTGGCTTCGCCGTCTTCTTCGTTTTCGTCTTCGTTTTCTTCCGGATCGTCGGCCATGCCGGTCTCCTGCAAGGGAATCGCTTTGCATGATTAACGACCAGCGCGGTTAACACTCCGTAGCCTTGGCACCGGAACCGGCAATTCCTGCCCAGTTGCCCGGACAGGATTGCCCCTGTCACACTCCCTCGCTCGGCCAGTCGTCCGATCAACTAACTGATTTTGAACGATATTAACCTTGGCACGCGGGATGCAATGGTTTGTGTTGACGCCGCAGACTGTGGCGAACACCGGCATCCAGAATGGAATATGCCCATGGATAATACCCTGATGATCGGCCTGTCGCGCCAAATGGCCCTGCGCCAGGCGATGGACGTGGTCGCGAATAACATCGCCAACGCCAATACGGCGGGCTTCAAGGTCGAATCACTTCTGATCGAAAACACGCCCGCCCCGACCGCCTCGCAGGTTGACGGCCCCACCGACCTTCAATTCGTCGATGTCTGGGGCATGGGCCGCGATTTCCGCCAGGGTGCGCTGGAAATGACCGGCCGCAATCTCGACGTTGCGATTGAAGGCGAGGGTTTCTTCGCCGTCAGCGTCAATGGCGCCGAACAATTCACCCGCGATGGCCGCTTCCACCTCGACAATGCCGGCCAGCTCACCGCGCATGACGGCGCGCCGGTGCTCGACGCGGGCAGCCGCAGCCCGATCATGCTCAACCCGTCAGCGCAATCCACCAGCATCGCCCAGGACGGCACCATTACCCAGGACGGTGTTCCGGTCGGCACTGTCGGCGTGTTCGAGATGCCCAATCTCTCCGCCCTCTCCAAACAGGGCAATGGCCGCTACGTCCAGACCGACAATCCCGATGGCCGCAATGACCCGCAATCCATGCTTTCGCCGGTCATGCGCCAGGGTTTCGTCGAGGCGTCCAACGTCCAGCCCGTGGTCGAGATGACCGACATGATGACCATCATGCGCAGCTATCAGTCTGTGTCGAAATTTATCGAACAAGCCGAAGACATCAACCGTCGCGCCATTGAGCGCCTCGGCAAGGTTTAAAGGGAAAGAGGACCGATATGCGCTCTCTCATGACTGCCGCCACGGGCATGCAAGCCCAACAGCTCAATGTCGAGGTCATCTCGAACAATCTGGCCAATATGAACACGACCGGGTTCAAGCGTCAGCGCGCCGAATTCCAGGACCTGCTCTACCAGAACGTCCAACAGATGGGCGTCAACTCTTCGGACGCCGGCACCATCGTGCCAACCGGTATCCAGGTCGGCCTCGGCGTCCAGACCGCCTCAATCTACCGTATCACCGAACAGGGCTCGCTGGCCAATACCGGCAATCCGTTCGACCTGGCGATCAATGGCTCTGGCTATTTCCGCATCCAGATGCCCAATGGCAATGATGCCTATACCCGCGCCGGCAGTTTCGCGGTCAGCCCGGAAAATGAGATTGTCACCGCCGACGGCTATACCGTCGCGCCGGGCATCGTCATTCCCCAGGGCGCGCGCAGCGTTGCCATCAACGAACAAGGCCAGGTCCAGGCCCTGCTCGATGGCCAGACCGAACCGCAAACCGTGGGTCAGCTCGAATTGGCGACCTTCAATAATGACGCCGGTCTGGAAGCCATTGGTAACAACCTCTTCCTCGAATCCGCCGCCTCCGGCTCGGCCGCAAGCGGCACGCCGAGCTCACCGGGTTATGGCTATGTCATGCAGGGTTTTGTCGAGGCCTCCAACGTCAATGCGGTGACCGAGATCACTTCACTGATCCAGGCCCAGCGCGCCTATGAAATGAATGCGCGCGTCATTACCGCATCCGACGAAATGATGTCCGCCACCTCGAACCTTCGCTAGGAGGACCGATAGATGATCCGCGCCAGCTTGCTTGCCCTCGCCTGCCTCACCACGGCACCGGCCCTCGCATCAGACCCCGTCTTCCTGCGCGAATCGCTGGTCGTCGAGGGTCCGCAAATCACCCTCGGCGATCTGTTCGAAATCGGCGGGCCGGAAGCGGCTACAGTGCTGGCGCGCGCGCCGTCGCCCGGCGCCCGCATTGCGCTCGACGTCAATTATGTGCGCCAGATCGCGGCCGATCATGACCTCGACTGGGCCAATGCCACCGGCCTGTTGCGGCTGAGCGTTACCCGCGCCAGCCGTGTCGTCGATGCCCGCGAACTGACCGGCATGATTGAGGGTGAATTATTTGCCCGCGAAGGCGGCCAGCACGAAGTCCAGCTCGCCAACACCAATCTCGCCCTGCACGCACCCATCGACACGATTGGCGGACCGCAGATCAGCGCGCTCAATTACGATCCACGCACCGGCATGCTCAGTGCCGACATCGCCCCGTTTGACGGTGCCCCAACGGTCCGGGTCACCGGCCGGGCCTATCAGACCATTGATATTCCAGTCCTCGTCGAGCCCGTCGCGGCCGGCGATCTGATCGGCGATGACGATATTCGCTGGGTGTCACTGCGTAGCGATCGTGTCCGTCCGGATTCGGTGCTCGATCCCGGCGCCCTCATCGGCCACCAGGCACGCCGCGCCCTGCGCGCCGGCGAACCCTTGCGCGGCTATGACGTGCAGGAGGCCATCCTGGTCAATCGCGGCGATCTGGTGACCCTGATGTTCGAAGCCCGCGGCATCCAGTTGAGTGTGCGTGCCCGCGCCATGGAAAACGCCGCCGATGGCGAGCTGATCCGCTTCGTCAACCTGCAATCCAATCGCACTGTTGAAGCCATGGTAGACGGCCCCGGCCGCGCCCGCGTCTTCGCCAGCCCTGCCGCCAGCTTCTAGGCTCTGGAGACCATCATGATCCGCAAGATAACCGTCATCATCATCGCCGCGCTCGCCCTCCAGGCCTGCGGTGCCACCTCGCGCCTGTCCCAGGTGGGTCAGACCCCGCCGATGCGGCCGATTGAGAATCCTGCCGTGCTGGCCGGCACCGGTCCGTCGCAGATCCCGATGCCCGAAATGCCGCGGCGACTGCCGGCGACCCAGACCAATTCATTGTGGAATGCCAATTCGCCAACTTTCTTTGGCGACCCGCGCGCGGCGCGCATTGGCGATATCCTGACGGTCAATATCGCTATTTCCGACAGCGCCCAGCTGAACAACACCACCAGCCGTTCGCGCACGGCGGCGGAAGATTCCGACCTGACGCAGTTTTTCGGGCTCGACCTGACTCAATTCTTCAACGACTCGATCGATCCGAGCGCGTTGACCAGCCTGGGTTCGGCCTCATCAACCTCCGGCACCGGCACGGTCAATCGTGGCGAGTCGATCTCGCTGACCATCGCCGCCATCGTCACCCAGGTACTGCCAAACGGCAATCTGGTGCTCGCGGGCCGTCAGGAAGTGCGGGTCAATAATGAGGTGCGTGAATTGCTGATCAGCGGTATCGCCCGGCCTCAGGATATCGGATCCGACAATACGATCAGCCACACCCAGATCGCCGAAGCCAGAATCTCCTACGGCGGACGCGGACATCTCTCCGAAGTCCAGCGCCCCAGCTATGGCCAGGAACTCTACAATATCCTGATGCCCTTCTAACCGGCATCCCGGATCCTTCCACACCGTCCCGTTTCCGCACGTTGAATAGACGCGAATCGGGCCGGGCAGAAATCCCGCCACCATCGGGCTCATCTGGGCCGTCACGAGCAATCGTGGCGGCCCGCTTTTTTTTGGGAAATCGGAATGTTCAGTCGGAATTAATTGTCGCGGTGAACGCGTTCCTTGCGCTCGTGACGCTCCTGCGCCTCGAGGGAAAGCGTCGCGACGGGGCGAGCGTCGAGCCTGGCCAGGCTGATCGGTTCGCCGGTATCTTCGCAATAACCGTAAGCGTCTTCCTCGATCCGGCGCAGGGCACTGTCGATCTTGGCAATCAGCTTGCGCTGACGGTCACGGGCGCGCAATTCGAGAGAGCGATCGGTCTCGGTCGAGGCGCGATCGGCAATGTCCGGCAATGCCCCCTGGTCTGCCTGCAAATTGGACAGCGTTGATTTGCTCTCGCGCAGAATATCTTCCTTCCAGCCAACCAGCTTGAGACGGAAGTATTCCTTTTGCCGCTCGCTCATGAAGGGCTCATCATCGCTGGGCCTGTAACCCGCGGGGAGTTCGATCGGTTCGGATTCCATCATCGCTCTCTACTCAACAACTGTTAGCCAACAGGCTCTCCCCCCAGAAAGCGGGCGGAGCATATGCACGGTGCACGCCGAGTCAACGCGGCGACGCTGCTCGGCAATGGCGTGCACCTAGCAAATTTCTGACCAAATTGGGAGGCTGTGGCGATGCGAGCGGGACGCCGGCGAGCAAATCAACCGAATTTCGCGAGTTCCACGGCCGCGCGAATCTCGACTTCATCCAGGGCCGCTTCCAGCCCGGCATCATTGGTATCATCGCGCCGGGTCTGCAGCAGAGCCATCAGCGACACCAGCTTCGCTTTCGGCAAGCCGCCCTCGAGCAAGGCCAGTTTGAGCTCATCGAGCACGTCGAGCAATTCCATCGCCCGGCCAGTTGCCTGTTTGCGCGCCTCGGTGAAGTCGCCAACCGACTGCAGTGCCAGAATGGCATCGACCGAACTGATACCGGTCATCGGGACGCTCGCCATCGCCGCAGAAGATTGCGCCGCCTGTTCCAGCGTGAACGCGTCTCCGCCTGCCCGCGAACCGGAGGCGCGCTTGCCGGAAGAAACTGAGCTCGCTGAGCGGGGTCCTGTGACTTTCATGTCGAGAATCGCTTCCTGTTCGATAGCCTTCAGGGATGCGCCGCCGCCGTTAACAGAGCCTTAATCCGCCACCGCCGCCCGGCAGATCTTGCCCGGCGATTGCCGCCACCGGCCAGTTTTACCGGTTCCAGATCCAAAATGCTTGTTGGCAAACCTTTGAATTAACGGGCATATTTATGCGCGCACGCATCACAGCTCTGGCACGCCATTCGCAATGCTTCGGGAGAACCTTACCGGAGACTGCAAAATGCGTCTGTTCATTGCCATCCTGACCGCCTGCCTTTTATCGGTCCCCGCCCTCGCCTCGTCGCGAATCAAGGACATGGTCGATGTCGAGGATGTCCGCGATAATCACCTGGTCGGTTATGGCCTGGTGGTTGGTCTCGATGGCACGGGCGACTCGCTGCGCAATTCCAGTTTCACCAACCAGTCGCTGAACGCGATGCTCGAGCATTTCAACGTCAACACCCGCGACGCCAATCTGAACACCCGCAATATCGCCGCCGTGATGGTCACAGCGACCCTGCCGGCCTTCTCCTCGCAGGGGTCGCGTATTGACGTCACAGTCTCGGCAATCGGCGATGCTGGCAGCCTTCAGGGCGGCACATTGATCGGCACACCGCTATTTGACAGCCATGGACGCGCTTGGGCCGTTGGCCAGGGCACGCTGACCATTGGCGGCTTTTCTGCCGGTGGCGACGGCGCCTCGGTCACGCGCGGCGTCCCGACCAGTGGCCGTATCGCCAATGGCGCGCTGGTGGAAAACCCGTTTGCTGACACAGGTATGGATCCATGGCAGGAGATCGCCAACCGCACCTCGCTGCGCCTCTCCCTGCGCAATCCCGACTTCACCACCGCCCGCCGCATGGCCAATGCCATCAATGCCTTCATGGGCGCGACCGCCGCACGCGCAACCAATCCGGCAACCGTCGAACTGAGCCGCCTCGCATCCTATAATGGCGATATGATCGACCTCCTCTCCGAGATCGAGCAATTGCGCGTCCAGCCGGACCAGCCGGCCCGCATCATTATTGACGAGAATACCGGCACGATCGTGATGGGCGAGAATGTCCGCGTTTCAACAGTCGCGATCGCCCAGGGCAATCTGACCATCACGGTTCGCGAAAATCCGATCGCCAGTCAGCCGGCGCCCTTCTCCGGCGGAGAGACCGTCGTCCTGCCACGCACCGACGTCACGGTCACAGAAGACAATACCCAGCTCGGTGTGCTCGATGGCGGCGTTTCGCTCAGCGAGCTGGTCGACGGGCTCAATGCGCTCGGCGTCACGCCGCGCGACATGATCACCATCCTGCAATCCATCAAGGCAGCCGGTGCGCTGCAGGCAGAGATCGAGGTTCTGTAATGGAAAGCCTGCTCGACTTTCAGCTCAACCAGGCGCTCGGCGCATCGCGTTCGGGCAATGTCACCGCCCAGACCAGCGGCACAACACCGGATGCAGCGCGCGCGGCGGCCGAGGATTTCGAATCCGTCTTCCTGGCGCAAATGATGGAAGCCATGTTTGCCCAGGTCGGTGAGGATAATCCCTTCGGCGGCGGCCCCGGCGAGAATGCCTTTCGCGGCATGCTCAATGAAGAATACGCCAAGGTGATGTCGCAGGCCGGCGGGCTGGGCTTGTCGGACCGCCTGACGGCGGAGATCCTGCGTTATCAGGAGGCCGCCGACAGCCAGAGCGGAGAGAGCCAATGAGTGAACTCGCGGCCAGAAACGGTACCGAACGCGCCGAGGCGCTGTTGCGCCTGACCACACGCCTGACCGAGCTGATCCGCAGCGAAACCCAGATGTTTCAACGCCGCCGGCCGCAGGACGCTGTCGCCTTGCAGGACGAGAAAACCAAGCTGGCCAATATCTATCGCAGTGAGGTGGCGCGTGCGCGGGCCGAACCTTCGCGCTTTGCCGGCGCGCCGGCTGCAATAAAGAACACCTTGCGCAACACGACCGAGACCTTCCATGCCGCCCTGGCCGAGAATGCGCGCGCCGTCACGGCGATAAAAGTCATTACCGAGGGTGTCGTTCGCGCCATCGCCGAGGAAGCCGAGCGCCAGCGCAATACCGGCAATGGCTATGGCCCCGGTGCCGCCCAGCGACCGCAGCAGACGCGCGGCCTGTCGATCGCATTGAATCAGACGGTCTAGGTTTTTCCAAATCTCGGTCTGGAGCGGCAGTGGCGCTCGCGCCTGCCCGCCCTAGTACAATCCATTGCTCGTCGAGCCGCCCAACCTTTCCAGGCCGGCCGTGTAATTGGCCAATTGCGCTGCGAGATAGGGCGGCACGGTGCCGCCACGCTTGCCGGGGCCCTCATTGAGCAGGTTTTTCAATCCCGCCGGCGTCGTCAACTCGCGATAGGAGCGCTGGACGATCGTCATCGCATGGCTGATCGCATCAAAGGCGGTCTTGGACGTATCCTTGTCTGACAAGTCCAGCAACGTCGGCAGATCCATCGCGAATAACGGCGGCGCATCGGCAGAGCCATCCTTGTCGAGCAGGGAGGCTCTCTTGACGATCGCTCCGGGTGCCATGCCCAGGGCCTTGAGCAGGTCACGCCCTTCACCGCCGGCGAACAGCTCGATGGTCGAGCCCTCCTTCGGTGAGATTCGCAAGGCATCGCCATTGGTTGCGCGCCGGACATCGGCGGTGCCGTCGAGGATCAGGGCGCCGTTGATCTTGAAAGTGAGCGAACGCATCGTGTCGTCGGCATCGATCGAGATCTTCTCCCTGCGACCGCCATTGACCGACAGGTAGAAATGATCGCCATCGCGCGCCGCGGTGCGGTCGGTGACCACGCGGCTGTCGGCATAGGTCAGCGCCCCGGCCGGCAGGCCCATCGCGTCGAGCACGGAATCGCCGCCAGCGACGACAGAGACGCCGGTCATCTCGCTGACCCCATTGCGGCCGCTGAGCTGAACCGCCCAATCGAAGGCGCCGTCAGCAGCGTTGAAACTGGCAGCGAAGGCATCGCGTTCACCGATCAGGGTCTGGCCCGGCAATGAACCGGTCGTCTTGCCGGCGAGATAGAGTTTGGCGCCGTCCAGGGTGATGGCATTGGCCGTCTCATCCTTGTCGGAGCCGAGGAAGGTTGTGTAATCCACCGTCGCCGAAGCGCCATCGGTCAGTTTGATCAGCACGGCATCACGTGTGCCACCGGAATGCGCCGTCAGCGGCGCGCTCGGGGCGAAACTGCCGCCTGCCGAGCCAGCGATATAGATATTGCTGCCGTCGACCGCGATATCGCCAATACGACCCGCGCCCATATCGCCGAGCGACTGGGTCCATAACGGCCCGGCGGCGAGATCGGCGGTATCGAATTTGCGGATCACGCCAACGCCGTCTTCCTGGCTGGCGACGATCAGATTGCCGTCCGAGGCCATGGTGATGGCCGAGACTGTTTCATCGCCGGCGCCGCCAATGCGCGTCGTCGAGAGCGTCGTGCCGCTGGCATCAATGGCGCGCAGATAGCCATCGCTGGCGCCGCCCAGATGGTTTTCGCCGCCAAAGGCACTAGCCGCCTTGCCGGCGACATAAATCGTGCCATCGCCGGCGATTGTCACCGCATTGGGCTGGTCATCGCCCGTGCCGCCAAAACGCGACAGCCATTGCTCGACGCCATTGGCATTGTATTTGGCGACGAAACTGTCCTTGCCGCCGATATTGGTCGTGGTGCCCAGCCCGCCCTCGACGATTCCGGCGACAACGACATTGCCGCTGGCATCGACCGCGACGCTGGTCGCTCCAGCCTCGGCGGCAGCACCCAGCACACGGCTCCACACCATTTTGCCCGTGGAATCATACTTGGCCAGCACCATGTCGCGCTCGCCCTTGATATCTGCGCCGCCAAGCGCCGCCGAGGTCGTGCCGACGACGAAGACACTGCCATCGACGGCCGTGGCGCTCGACTTGATCTCGAGCGGATTGGCCACTTCCTTGGTGCGGGTCTCGTCACCTTCGCTGCCGACAACGGCGACTTCGCTCGTGTCCGGCGCGGCCTCGAGCCGGGTCGAGAAGGCGGTGGTCGGCGCGGCTGCGCCCAGATCGGTCAGTTTGACGACCTGGCCGGCGGCATTGTCATTGAGCCCGGATGTGCCGGCGAGATAAATCGCGGGACTGCCCGAGACGGCGCTGAAGCTGACCACCTCGGTGGAGATGCCCGCGACCTTGAAGCCGTAATCATTGCCGGGAATAATATTATTCTCGTCAGGCGTGCCAAGCTTGACGCGGGAAAAGCGCGTCAGCACGCCGGCAGCATCGAGCGCCGTATTGATATGTGCCGAGACATTGTCGAGCGAGCGCGTCGTGGCGCCCATATCGGCCAGATTGATGGCGATATCCTGGGTGACGCCATTCTTTTTCACCGAGACGGTGAATTGCACATCGCCGGTCAGGCTCGCCACTTCGGCATCGAAATCACCGCTATGCACCTTGCCGGTGACATAAACCGACTCGCCGCGGCTGATCGCGACATTGCTGTCAGCGCTGGAAAGCTGCTTGCCCTTGAGCAGGGTGAGCCCGTCGAGCTTCATCGAATCATAAAAACTGTCGAGCTGGGCCAGACCCTCGGCGAAGCGCGTATTGATGAATTTGCGGTCGGCTTCCGAGACCGTCTTGTCCATCGCCTTTTCGGCCAGCGAGGACAGGGTTTTCAGACCGACATAGAGATCAAACAACGCCTTGTAGTCATCCGGTGCCTTGAGATCGGAGAAGGCGCTTTTCTTCGAATCGAAAAACTCGCCACTGGCCAGCACACCGCGGCGCAATTCCTCGATCGAGGCGGTCTTGCTGGCGACATCCCATGGCGGGGTGACACCGGCGGCGGCTTTTTCATTGGCGGTGCGGGTCTGGGGCGCGAGATTGGAGGCTTGCGACGCGCTGAGCTTGGACTGGTACCAGCCATTGAGTACCGAAAAATCCAACCCGTAAACGGCCACAACGCAAAACCCTTCTGATCCAGACGCCGAGACTAGGCCCAGAGTGCGAAGAAAGTCTTGCCAGCAAGGATCAAAAGCCGGTCTTACGCCGCCTCGCGCAGGGCGAAGGGGGCGCTGATGATCTCCGCCCGCTCCGGATCATCGAGCCGGCCCAGATCGAGCCGGCCGGCATTGATCGCCACCAGGTCGGGCCGGCGCAGGCACAAGCCGGCCAACTGAGCCGCCGAAGCGGTCGCCGCAGCCTCGCCGAGCTCGTCATAGACGGCCTGGAAGAATTGCAGGTCCTCGGCATAATCGAGCGTCCAGCGCAGCCGCTCCAAACCCTGCCCGGGGCCTGCAAGGCAGGCACGGTGGAGATGCGGGTTCTGACGCAGCCAGGGCGTGACATGCTCGCGATCGCCCGGCTCGCTGGCCAGACGGTCGGCGCGGTACAGCAAGACAGCGGGGAAAACCTCGCAATCGAGCCCATGCGGAAACAGGGCCGGCATTGAATTGCTGGCATAATCGGCATGGGTGTCATGCAACAGGCCGATCACGCGTTCGCAAATCTGCGGATCGATGAAAGGGCAATCGCTGGTGACGCGCATAATATATTCAGCGCCGCTGTCGCGCGCCGCTTTGGCATAGCGCGACAGGACGTCGCTCTCGGAACCGCGGCTGACGGCATAGCCTGCCGCGCTTGCCACGTCGGCGACCGCATCATCGGCCTCGGTGTCAGGGATTGCGGCGATGACATGGTCGGCTCCGGCTATGCGGGCGCAGCGGTCGAGCACTCGCGCCAGTGCGGTCTTCGAACCGAGCGGGTTGAGAATTTTTCCCGGCAGCCGGGTCGAGCCGAATCGGGCTTGAACTATGATGGCGAGGGTCATGACCGGCCTTGTTAAGTGGTCTGATGAAACAGGGTAGTGTCAGTGTTGGCGGCACTCTCCTAACGCCTCGTTAACCGCTGCACGCCAGCGTCGTGTCCAATAGGCGAATCGCGAGAATCAATATGACCAAGATCCCGTCCGAAGAAGATGCCCTGGAGCAGATGGTGATGAGCCGCAGTTTCCGCGAGCCGCGCATCGATCTGGACGGAAAATCAATACTGATCACCGGCGGCACCGGTTCATTCGGCAAACGTTTCGTCGAAACCATTTGCCGAGAATACAAGCCGCGGAAATTGATCATCTTCTCGCGTGACGAGCTGAAGCAATATGAAATGGCTCAACAATTCTCACCGCAAGACCATCCCTTCCTGCGCTATTTCATCGGCGATGTGCGCGATGAATCGCGCCTGGAACAGGCGATGCGCGGCGTTGACATCGTCATCCATGCCGCCGCCCTGAAACATGTGCCGATCGCCGAATACAATCCGTTCGAATGCATCAAGACCAATGTCATGGGTGCTGAAAACGTCGTGCGTGCCGCCATCAAATGCGGCGTGACGCGTGTTTGCGCCCTGTCGACCGACAAGGCCGCCAATCCGATCAATCTGTACGGCGCCTCGAAACTGGCGGCGGACAAGATCTTTACCGCCGGTCAGCATATGGGCGGCGCCGACGGCCCGCTCTTCTCGGTGGTGCGTTATGGCAATGTCGTTGGCTCGCGCGGTTCCGTCATCCCCTTCTTCCGCAAGCTGATTGCCGAGGGCACGGATCATCTGCCGATCACTGACCCGCGCATGACACGTTTCTGGATCACGATCGAACAGGGCGTGAATTTTGTCCTCTCGACGCTGGCGATGGCGCGCGGCGGCGAGGTTTTCGTTCCGAAAATCCCTTCAATGAGCATGGTCGATCTCGCCCACACCATCGCGCCGGACCTGCCCCACAAGCTGGTCGGCATCCGGCCGGGTGAAAAGCTGCATGAGATCATGGTGCCATCCGACGATGCCCGTTCGACCGTCGAGCTCAGTGATCGCTTTGCGATATTGCCCGCTTATTCCGGCGAGCTGATGGCGCGCTATCTCGGCCAGGGCGCGCACCAGGTTCCGGACGGCTGGTCTTATTCCTCCGACAACAATGCCGAACAACTCGACGGTCCGTCGCTGCGCGAACTGATAGGCGAAGCGAACGCGGCCTGATGCCGAAGACCCTCCAGCCTCCTCGCATACTGATCCGGGCCGATGCCCGGCCGGAGCTCGGCGGCGGCCATATCATGCGGTGCCTGGCCCTGGCTGGCGCCCTTGGCGCCCGGGGCGCCGACATCGCCTTTGCCTGCGCTCCAGGTAGCGCCGACCTGGTTCCCGCCCTGGCCCGCTCGGGCTATGCCCGCCTCGACGCCGCCACAGCCAGCGACGTGCCGATGCCCGAGGTCTGGGGCGGTCTGGCCGATGCCATAATCGTCGATCTCTATACCTCCACCCGTGAGGACGAGGCGCGGATGCGCCGTTTTGCCCCCGTGATTGCCGTGATCGAAGACTTGCCGGACCGGGCCCACGATTGTGACCTGCTGGTCGATCAAGGATTTGGAAGAGTGCCCGCCGACTATAAATCACGCGTGCCGTCGGGCACTCAACTGCTGCTCGGCCCCGACATGTGCCCATTGCGGCCGGCCTTCGCGGCCCTGCGGCAGCAGTCCCTGGCGCGGCGTGGGAGCGGGGCTTCGCTTGAGCGTGTGCTGGTCGCCATGGGCCTGACCGATGTGGGCGGGATCAGCGAGTGTGTTGTCGAACTCACACGCGCCAGCCTGCCGGGCGTGGCAATCGACGTCGTGCTCGGACCATTGGCCTCCAGTCTGGCACCGCTACAGCAGCGTGCGGATACTGACCCCAATTTGTCTGTTCTGATCGATATTGACGATATGGCAGAGCGGATGATGGCAGCCGATCTGGCGATTGGCGCCGGCGGTGGCAGTTCCATCGAACGTTGTGTCCTGGGATTGCCGAGCATCATCATCGTCCTCGCCGACAATCAAAAACCGGCCGCAACGGCGCTTGGCCGACTTGGCGCTGCTCTCGTGATCGATCGCGTTGACCGGCCTGAGCTCGATCTGCCGGTCCTGCTCGGCACTGGGACGCCGCAGACCCTGTTGGCGATGTCGCAGGCGGCGGCGGCGGTCAGTGATGGCCACGGCGCCGGGCGCATCGCTGCAGTCCTGCTCGATCTGATTTGCCCGGCAAGGCGTCATGCCGACCCGACCACCCATACCCGCGCTGAATCATGACCCGAATCAGGATTAGATTTCCGCTGGCGGATCAACAGGCCGCCGCACCCCTGCAGATGGACCCTTGATATCGTGAACGCCAACCTCCGCCCGATGATCGCCAGTGACAAATGGCAAGTGCTCGAATGGCGCAATCGCGAGCATGTGCGGGCCAATATGTATAACGACCAACCGATCGCCCGGGATACCCATGACGTCTGGTTCGATGCCGCGCTTGACGATCCCGCCCGGCTTTACTGGATAATCCGGTATGACGGCGCCGATGTGGGTGTGACCAATCTCGCCGATATCGACCCGGTGGCAAAAACTTGCGATTTCGCGATTTATATCGGTCAGGATGGGTTGACCGGAAAGGGCATTGGCTCAGCCGTGGAACGGTTTGTACTCAATCACGTTTTCGAGACAATGAGTTTCGAACGTCTGGGCTGTGAAGTCCTGTGCATCAACAAGATTGCCATCAGAGTCCACCGCAAATTCGGTTTCCAGGAAACCGCCCTCCTGCCGGCTCGCGCGCCTCGCGCCGGCGGGTCGCTGGACTCCGTCCGGCTCGAGCTCAGCCGTGAAAACTGGGCCCTCGCATCTTCAGCCGCCAGAACGTCCCGATCATGACCACATCCCTTCCCTCTCCCGCCTTCCACATCGGATCCCGCGCCATCGGTGCGGACGAGCCTCCCTTCGTGATCGCCGAAGTTTCGGCCAATCATCTCGGCCGCATCGACCGGGCACTTGAGACGATCGAGGCGGCAGCGGCCTGCGGGGCCGATGCGATCAAGATCCAGACCTACACTGCCGACACCATCACCATCGATCATGACGGGCCGGGATTCGTGATCGAGGATGGCCTCTGGGCCGGGCGCTCGCTGTACGAATTATACCAGGAAGCCCAGACACCATTTGAATGGCACGCGGAATTATTTGCAAAGGCGCACGAGTTAGGCGTTCCGCTATTTTCAACCCCGTTCGACCACACCGCCGTTGACCTGCTCGAGGGCCTGGACGCGCCGGCCTACAAAATCGCCTCGTTCGAAATCACAGACCTGCCACTGATCGCCCGCGTCGCGCAGACCGGAAAGCCGATGATCATGTCGACCGGCATGGCCAATCTTGCCGAGATCCACGAGGCGGTCCGCACCGCGCGCGAGAATGGCAATACCGGCCTTGCCGTCCTGCATTGCCTGTCCTCCTATCCCGCACCCATCGAGGAGGCCGACTTGCGCACCGTACCGCATCTGGCGGAAGCCTTTGGCGCCGTGCCGGGATTGAGCGACCACACACACGGCACGGCGTGCGCCGTGGCGGCGGTCGCCCTGGGGGCACGGGTGATTGAAAAACATTTCACACTGTCGCGTGCCGATGGCGGCCCAGACGGTGCGTTTTCTCTTGAGCCAGAGGAATTCAAACGCCTCGTCAGCGATTGCCACGCTGCCGGCCGCGCCCTCGGGCAAGTGCGCTATGAGCTGGCAGGATGTGAACGCGGCTCAGTGGGCTTTCGCCGTTCGCTCTATGTCGTCGAGGACATTGCTGCGGGTGCCCCGATGACCGTTCAAAATGTCCGCTCGATCCGGCCCGGACACGGATTGGCGCCGAAATGGCTGCCCGATATTCTCGATCGAAAAACCACACGCGCGCTCAAACGCGGCGAACCGCTTGCCCTCGACATGGTCGACTGGCGCTCCAAGGGAGAACGATTATGACAGATACCACACAGCTGGACGCCTGGCAGGGCGAGTTCGGCGATCAGTATGTCAATCGCAATGCGCCGCTGACGGACCAATTGCGAGCACGCACACGAATGTGGGCGCGGATGATCAAGGGCATGGTCGGTGCCGAACCGGAGTCCATCCTCGAGGTCGGCTGTAATATCGGTCTCAATTTGCGCAGCCTCGACAGGCTAATTGGTGCCGAACTGCATGCGATCGAGCCCAATGACAAGGCCCGCGAATGCCTGCTGCGTGACCAGGTTTTGCGTGCCGAAAACCTGCACAAGGCGACGGCCCAAAAAATTCCTTACGCCGATGCCTCGATCGATCTTGTCTTCACTTCGGGTGTGCTGATTCACATTCATCCCGATCACCTCGAAGCGGCGGCGGATGAAATGCACCGCGTGTCCAGGCGTTGGCTTCTGGTCAGCGAATATTTCTCCACCAGGCCGGAAAACATCCCCTATCGAGGCCGCAACGACCTGCTCTTCAAACGCGACTTCGGCGGCTTCTTCCTCGACCGGTTTGACGATCTTGAAGTCGTCGATGACGGATTCCTGTGGCAGCGCACCACTGGCATCGATGACACGACCTGGGTGCTGTTCCGCAAAAAGGGCAGCTAGAGCATTTTCAGCAAAAGTAGAAACCGGTTTTGCGGTTCGAGAATGCGGAAACCCCAAGGTTCAGAGCCGTTTGGCCGAGTTGGTATTCGGTAAAGCGGCTCTAGCCGCCGAGCACTGCATCAAGGGCTGCCACGACACGGGAGGGATCGCCCGATGCCATGTCCGTGAACAGCGGCAGGCTCAGTGTCTGCTGATAATAGGTCGCAGCGCCCGGCGGGGTCTGATCGCCATAACGCCTGCGATACCAAGGCTGTGACGGCACCGGGATATAGTGAACCTGCGAACCTATCCCGCGCGCCTGCAAAGCCCGCATAATCGTCGCCCGGTCCGTATCCGCAGCGGCAAAATCGATCCGCACCGGGTAGAGATGCAAACAAGGATCGCAATCCGGTGTTCGCACCAGGGCTTTCACCAGCGGATGCCCCGCCAGCAGCGCGTCATACGCCGCCGCAAGCGCTTTTCGTTTCGCGGCGAAGCGGTCCAACCGACGCAGCTGCGAACGCGCCAGTGCCGCCTGGACGTCGCACAGGCGGCAATTCCAGCCCAACTCCTGCATTTCATGCCACCAGGGATCGTCCTGGCCCTGCTCCATCCGCGCCGGATCACGCTCAATCCCATGGCTGCGCAGGCGGCGCAATCGAGCCGCCAGAGCCGCGTCGCCGGTGGTCACCATACCGCCCTCACCTGCCGCTATCGTCTTGACCGGATGGAAGGAAAAGCAAGCCGCGTCCGAATGATCGCAAGCGCCAACCGGCCGGCCAGCCTGGCGCGTACCGAGCGCATGACAGGCATCCTCGACCAGCTTGGCACCCGCAGCACTGGCGATCTCACGCATCGCTGCCATGTCTTCGCACTGCCCGGCCAGATGTACCGGCAGCACCGCGCGCAGCCTCGCTCCGGAGACACGCGCGATCGCCTGGCGCAGCGTATCCGGTGTCATCAGACCGGTTGTGGCATCGACATCGGCAAACACGACATCGGCGCCACAATAGAGCGCCGCATTCGCGGTCGCCATGAAGGTGATCGCCGGCACGATACAGACATCGCCCGGCCCGACATCCAGCCCCGCCAGCGCCAGGTGGAGCGCTGTCGTCCCGTTGGAGCAGGCGATCGCGTGTGCCGCACCGGTGCAGGCCGCGAAGTCGGCCTCGAAGGCGTCGACCGCAGGCCCGGTCGTAAGCCAGTCAGACCGCAGGACCTGGGCGACCGCCTCGATATCACTGTCATCAATGGATTGCCGGCCATAGGGCAGGAAAGCTCTGGGCATGATGTGTCCTCAAAACGCACCGCATCATGACGCGAGTCGCGGAAACGAAAACGGCACCCGCTCGGGGTGCCGCTCCGCAGCAAGACAGGCCGTGGTGAGGCAGGCTTACAGGTTTACTGGAAGAGGTTGAGGATGATCTGCGGCTGCGAGTTGGCAATAGACAGCGCCTGGACGCCAAGCTGTTGCTTGACCTGCAAGGCCTGCAATTGCGCGCTTTCAACCGCCAGGTCTGCATCCACCAGATCGCCGACCCCCTTGGTCAAGGCATCGACCAGCTTGCTGACGAAGCCGGAATGCGCCTCCAGCTTCTTGGTGTCGGAGCCGAGATTGGCCAGCGATTGATTGACGTTGTCGAGACTGGCCTGGATGGTCGCCATTACGGCGGTCGCCAGAGTGACCGTGCTCAGGCTGGCCGTGGCCGCGATCGTCACGATCGCCCCGCCAATGCTCATATTCTGCGACTTCAACGTCACCGTACGGGCGGCGTCGGCATCGGCGAGGAATTCAACACCATTGGTGACAGAACCGTCGAGCAGGTTGGCACCGTCGAATTCGGCATTCTCGATGATGACGCGCACCTGATCAAGCAGGGCCTTGAAATCGGAGTCATAGGCTTGACGGGAATAGCTGTCGAGCGAAGGGTCCATCGCCGCCATCGCCTTTTCACGCATCTGGATCAACAGGTCCGAGATCGTCTCGCCGGCGGCCAGTGCAACATCGCCGATCGTGGTGGCGCGGTTCAATCCAGTCTGGACGGCACCGAGAGCGCTGATATCGGCCCGCATGCCCTGGGCAACCGCATAGATCGCCGCATTATCCTTGGCCCCGGAGATCTTCAGCCCGGTATTGATCCGGTTCTGAACGCCGTCCATCTGCTCATTGGTTTTGTTGAGGTTCTGCAGCGCGATCATCGCGGCGGTATTGGTGTGGACACTCAAGGTCATGCGATATTCTCCCGCAATTCACCGCGTCACCATTTCGTGACGCCTTGAGATTACGAGCGCAAATGCCGTGCCGATTATTTGGGGGGCGAATAAGAACGCCTTTTCCAATACTTATACGAATTCATATATATCAGATCGATTGGTGAAAGTCGCAATTTGCCGAGTCGCGACGGTCAGGCCGGTCAGTTTTGCCCAGCGGGTCAGGCGGTCTTGTTGACCAGGCCTGCCTTGAAGCTTCGCAGATATTCCACCAAATCGCCGTGCGTTTCCGGTGGCCAGCGGCGAACGGTCTCGCCGGTATCCTTGTCGATCATCAGATAGACGAAGTCACCGAATGCCGTCTCGCGCTGGATGCTGAGCCTGGAATTGCCCAGGATTTCGCGGGAAAGACGTTCCAGTTCCGCGACCAGTTCCTCGGAGGGACGTCCGGCAGCCTTGGGCGCGGCCGGTTGTTGGTCGATGGGAGGGACGCGGGTCGGGTCGGGCCGTTGACGGTCGCCGAGTGCGTCGCGCGCATCCAAACCTGAATTGGCCACCAAGGGTGGCCGCGTATAATTCGTATCAGCCATTTGCTTTTCGCTGACGTAGAGGCGTCAGCGCCTCCAAAACATCCTCCGTCAGCGATCCCGGGAAGGTGGGTGGCGGGCCAGTTGGCCCGCCACCCGGTTCCGTGGATTAACGGAAGTAGCCCAGGATCGTGCTCGGAGCACTGTTTGCGATCGACAGAGCCTGAACGCCAAGCTGTTGCTTGACCTGCAGGGACTGCAGTCGTGCACTCTCTTTTGCCAGATCGGCATCGACCAGATTGCCGATACCCTGAGTCAGGGAGTCAGACAGCTTGCCGATGAAATCCTTGTGGATGCCAACAGCTTTCGAAGCCGTACCCAGGCGGGCCAGCGAGCTGCTGAGATTGCTCAGCGACGTCGAGATGGTGCCAGCGAGTGTCGCAGCGGTACCAGCCGAGTCCATCGAAGCAGTTGCAGTCAGGGTGACGACACCGCCGCCGAGCGACAGATTTTCGTCAGAGATCGAGATCGTGGACGAGCCCGAAGCATTGGCCAGAGCCGAGATCGACGTGACCGAGTTGTTGATCAGGTTCGTACCGTTGAACGAGGCGTTCGAAACGATCTTGCCGATCTGGTCACGAAGCGCCTTGAAGTCTTCGTTCAATGCGGTACGCGAAGCGCTGTCGAGGCTGGTGTCGGAAGCGGCGAGCGCCTTCGACTTCATCTCGATCAGGATGTCAGAGACGGCTTCACCGGCGGCCAGGGCCACGTCAACTGTGGAGGTCGCCAGATCCAGCGAACCGCCGACAACTTCATAAGCCTTCACGTCGGCGCGCATTTTCTGGGCGATAGCGAACTTGCCGCCATCATCTTTGGCGGAAGCAACCGCGAGACCGGTGGTGATCCGGCTCTGGACCTGTTCCAGGTCGCGATTGGTCATGTTCAGCTGCTGCAGCGCAACCATGGCGCCGGAATTCGTGTTGATGGTAGCCATTTCTTGGCCCTTTCCGTTCTGGTTTATGCCGGGCGTTTTGCCCGCCGGATCTTCTGATCCACGGAGAACCTCGCAAACTCTGGGCCAGAACTGGTTGGTTCCAATAGGTTAATCGGGGGAGAGATGGTGCTGTTGGTGATCTTCGCAGACTCGGGCACCGGGCGGTAACCATTCAGTCGGCAAAAAATGCAGCCTTAAAGGCCAAATGGCCCGGCAAAAATTGCCCGCCGGCAAATATTTATGATTTCCAAATGGTTAATCGCGGATTGCGGGCATGCTTGCGGCCCCCCGCTCGCGGAACCAAAAAAACCGGGGCCGCCCGAAGGCGGCCCCGATCAACGAAGCTACTGGAAGAAGGAAAGGATGGTCTGCGGACTCGTATTTGCGATCGAAAGAGCCTGAACCCCCAGCTGCTGCTTGACTTGCAGCGACTGCAGGCGTGCGCTTTCCTTCGCGAGATCCGCATCGACAAGATTCCCGATACCCACTTCCAGGGCGTCGGAGAGCTTGCCCACAAAATCCCCGTGAATCCCCAAAGACTTCGAGGCAGTGCCGAGGCGTGCCAACGCAAGGTTCAGGTTATCCAGCGAGGTAGAGATCGTTCCCGCGAGCGTATCAGCCGTACCTGCCGACGCGAATGAAGCCGTCGCTGTGAGGGTCACGACAGCGCCCCCCAGCGACAGGTTTTCATCCGGGATGGAGATCGTGCTGCTACCGGTGTCATTTGCAAGCGCAGAGACAGACGTCACGGTATTGTTGATCAGATTTGTGCCATTGAATTCAGCGGTACTGACCATCTTCGAAATCTGGTCACGCAGGGCCTTGAAATCTTCGTTCAGAGCCGTCCGGGACGCAGAGTCCAGAGAAACATCAGATGCCGCCAGTGCCTTTGCCTTCATCTCAATGAGGATATCGGAAATGCCTTCGCTCGCCGCAAGCGCGACGTCGACAACAGACCCGGTCCGATTGAGGCTGTCTCTCACAACAGCATACCCGCCCACCTGGGCGCGCATACGCTGGGCGATGGCGAACTTGCCGCCATCATCCTTCGCGCCGGCCACATCGAGGCCGGTGTTGATGCGATTTTGAACCTCATTCATTTGAGCATTCGTCTTGGTCAGGTTCTGCAGAGCCACCATGGCTCCGGCGTTGGTGTTCACTGAAAGCATAATCGTTCCTCCATTCTGGAAGTGGTGAAGTCGAATTGACTTGGACTTTTTGTCCTGCACCGATCATCGCAATCCGCGTGCCACTGATCGATTAGTCAACCAGCTGTTTTCCAATGATTTTTAATGGTTTGATTGCGGCCGCACCGGGCTTTCGCGCGATTCTGCAGCGCAAATCTGCCGACCCGGCAGAAGCTGCCTGCCCCGGACCGGCAATCGGGTCCGGGACGCGCACCGATGCCGAACACGCATGCGATCAGGACGCTACGGGCACACGCCAGCGGCGGGCGCAATCGATTGCGCCCGCCGCCGGGATGATTTCAGAAATTGAGAAGCCGGGACGCGGAGACGCCGCTAGGCCGCGCTATTGGCCGCGTTCGGTTGCGGTGCCAGGCCCTGCATGATCGTGCGGTTCAGGTCGATCAAGACTTCGAACTCGCCATTTCCACGCATCACCTGGGAGGTGTATTTCGAGACAAAAAGCGAGAGCGAGATGATCGAGGCCCGAAGTTGATCCGGGAGCTTGTTCTCGACGCTGGCGCAATCGGCTCCAAGATTGGACCAGAGCCTGCGATTCCAGTCGAGTGCATCAATCCGGCTCGAAATCTCTATTCGATCCGTCTCTGACGCTTTCATCAAGGCACGCGTCACCTGGGCAAACAGGCGATATTCCGTCGATCGCGGGTCTTCAACCCGGGTCGAGGCTTTCTGATAGGCTTGAAAGGACATTATTTCAGACGCTCCTCTTCAAACTCGATCAATTTCTTGCAGCGCATCAGCGCCTTGTAATACTCGCCTGCCATCACATCGCGACTGATGGTGACGCAGCTCGAGAGCACTTCGGTCGCCGATACGGCGCCCATGAATTCATTCATCCGCAGAACAAATTGCTCGTACTGATAGTCGTCCGCCTGATCCGAGAGATACATCATCATGATCGGAAAATAGATGTGACGGGCCGGCGTCGTGACCTGGTCGGCCTGCATGATGTCCTTCTCGCGAAGCACCGAAGCCCGGTTCTGCAACAGGAGCGTGGCCCGGCGATCGCCATTCTCGACCACGGCTCCGTTCAGCACGAACTTCTCGCCTGGTTTGAGCGAGATTTTCAGGGCCATGAGAATTCTCCAGTCATCGAAGTTCGGATTTGCACAATATCAAACGGCAGGTTGGCAAACCGGGGTGAAGAAAAGGTTTCGGCATAACCCCGGCTACAGCAAGTCTGTTCGCTGCCGCGTTAGCAAGTTTTAAATCGAATCCCGCCCAGCTGAAGCTGCATCTCCAGCCACACCAGACCCGATAGGCTTTGTATGACCGACGCAGCCCTGATTGACGAGTTTCATGCCGAAGCCGAGTCCGCAAAAAATGATGCGGTCGGCGCGCGCGGAGCCAGCGGCCGCCTCAGCACAGAGCTTCGGCTTGGCGTCGTCCCGAAGGCGCAGCGCGACAAGTATCGCAAGACGACCAGCCTGGTTGCCCGGGGCATCAAGTTCTCCGATGAGGGGGATCATCAAGAGGCTGCGAAATACGTCCTGCGGGCCCTCGACATGGCCCCGGACGTCGCCTTGACAAACCACGCCGTTGGCCTGGTTCTATTCCGCGTCGGACGCTTGTCGAAGGCGTTGGAATATTATGAACGTGCCTGGAAGATCGATCCGCAAGACTCCGAAATCTATCTCAATATGGGGATCGTTGCCTGGAAGCTGGACATGCTGGCGGCGGCGGAAAAATTCTACCGGCTCTGCGTCCAGATCGCCCCGGGAAATCTCAATGGCATCATGAATTTGGCCAGCGTTTTGCGCGACCAGGCGCGTGTCGAGGACGCAATCGAAATCTTGCGGTCTGCCATTTTCCTGCATCCGGAAAATGTCGAATTGTGGAATTCGCTCGGCACGGTCCTCGCTGAATCCGGGGATCCGGCCGGGGCCGCGACTTTCTTTGCCGAAGCCCTGCGCCTGAAGCCCGATTTCGCCCGTGCTCACAACAATATGGCAAATATGTACGAGTTGATTGGCGAGCCGTTCAAGGCCGTGGAGCACTTCGAGCTGGCGCTTAGAAACCCGCAAGACCCGATGGATCGCGCAACGATGGAGCATGGCCGCTCTCTGCTCCTGCTGGCCTGCGGCCGGATCGAGGAGGGCTGGAAGGCCCAACAATGCCGCCTCGATCTGAACAATGCGCAAGCGACAATTTTCGCGATGAGCTGTCCGCGTTGGGAGAGCCATGATCTGGCCGATATCAAGGGCAAAATCGTCGTACTTGTCGGCGAGCAGGGCCTTGGCGACGAAGTGCTTTTCCTCAACACCGCCCAGGAATTACTCGACGCGATCGGCCCCGAAGGTGAGTTGCGGATCGCTTGTGAATATCGCCTCGTGCCGCTGGTGCAGCGTTCGATCCCGGATGCGCGCGTTGGCAATCACACCTCGGTCAAGCTCGAAGGTCGTGATGTGCGCACCGCCAATCATCTCGACGATGGCGCTGACTATTGGACGCCGATGGGCGATCCGCTGATCGCCCTGCGACCATCCTTGGAAAGCTTTCCAAAGCGACCGGCATTCCTGACCGCCGACCCGGAGCGCGTCGAGGTCTGGCGCGACTATCTCGATCAGCTCGGCGGCGGGTTGAAGATCGGGGTTTTGTGGAAATCATTAAAAATGACCGTCCGGCGGGCGCGCTTCTTCTCCGAATTCGAGGACTGGAAACCCATTTTCGCCGTCGAAGGCGTCGATTTCATCAATCTGCAATACGGTGAAATCGCCAAGGAGCTCAAGCAAGCCAAGGAGATGTTCGGCGTCGACATCCACCAGCCCCAGGGCATCGACCTCAAAATGGATCTCGACGATATCGCCGCCTTGTCATCCAGTTGCGATCTGGTCATTGGGCCAATGAACGCGACCAGCAATCTGGCGGCCGCGGCAGGTGGTCAGGTCTGGATGATTCACTCCCGCTCGACGACCTGGCCCCTGCTCGGCACGGACCATTTGCACTGGTATCCCCAGACGCGCTCCTATTTCGGAAATGGTTTCCGCGATTTCGACAATCTCATGCCGCGAATTGCCACCGATCTGGAGCAATTCGTCAACGACCGGAACTGAGCAGACCGGCCGCCAGTCTGGCGACCCGCGCCGACGGCGATGCCCGACTCGGCTTCGGTCATGTGATGCGGTGCGGGGTCTGGTCGATGCCCGGCGGGAAATACAGCAGATTGAGACAGGCATCGCCCACCGGCACGGGCGGGATCAAGAGGCTGTCGGTGCAGCCATCGATATATTTGAGCCGACCCTTGTCCTCGACCGGCCCGCCGATCATGAAAAAGCCGCCAACCCGGTTGCGCGCAATGACAATGCCGCGTCCGCCGGAGATCTTCACCTGGTCAACGAGGGAGAAATACATCCCCGGCTTCAGCGTGAAACGGCCGGAGGCGCAATCGATCACGGTCTCGCCCTCCTGGACGAAACCGAAAAACGCCGCTTCCGGCTTCAGCAGGTCGAGCGCTCCATCATCCCAGGCATACAGCGTTGTCGGGAAATCGGGATCGCAATCGGCGATCTTTCCAGTCCTCCAATCAAAGCTGTAGAAATTGCGAGTTGAGGTAAGCTCAGGGGGCGTGAAACGCACTCCTGATTACATATACAGCCATTGCGGCTGGGATTCGCTTTTTGGATTGTTAGCGCCGGACCGCACAAAGGCAATTCCTCAAGCTGAAACCTGCCCCTACCCTCGCTGTGCTAATCGCGCTAAGTCGGGGGCATGCGTTTTCAAGGTACAGATAGTTACGTCGCTGACAGCGAATTGAGCGCCGCGGTAAACGCCGCGATCGCTCTGGAGCGTCCATTGCTCGTCAAGGGCGAGCCGGGCACGGGGAAGACCGAATTGGCGCGCCAGGTCGCAGATGCCTTGGGCATGCCGCTGCTGGAATGGCACATCAAATCGACCACCAAGGCACGCCAGGGCCTGTATGAGTATGACGCTGTCGGGCGCCTGCGCGACAGCCAGCTCGGCGATGAGCGCGTTCACGACATCTCCAATTATATCCGCAAGGGCAAGCTGTGGGAGGCCTTCACGGCGACAAAACGCTCCGTCCTTCTGATCGACGAGATCGACAAGGCCGATATCGAATTCCCCAACGACCTCCTGCAGGAGCTCGACCGGATGGAATTCCATGTCTACGAGACCGGTGAGACCATCAAGGCCGTCGAGCGCCCCGTCGTCATCATCACCTCGAACAACGAGAAAGAACTGCCCGACGCTTTCCTGCGTCGCTGTTTCTTCCACTTCATCGCCTTCCCCGACGAAGAAATGATGCGCGCCATCGTCGACGTCCACTTCCCGGGGCTGAAAAGCCGGCTGCTGGCTGAAGCGCTGAAGCTGTTCTACGAGATCCGCTCGGTCCCCGGCGTCAAGAAAAAGCCCTCCACGTCTGAATTGCTCGACTGGCTCAAACTCCTGCTGATCGAGGATATCGATCCGGCCCTGCTGAGCGAACAAGACCCGCGCAAACTGATCCCGCCGCTGCACGGTGCTCTGTTGAAGAATGAGCAGGATGTGATGCTGTTCGAGAAGCTCGCCTTCATGGCGCGAAGAGCGCCCGCCGGTGGACCGGGTCGTGGGCCTGGCGGTGGACCGGGGAGGGCTTGACCATCGCTGGCGCGGACCTTTTGACGATGGCATGATGCCAGCTCAATCATTGGAGAGTGACATGGACCAGCGCGGCTAGCCCGCGCCCCGCAAAGCCGGAGGCGCATTTCACCCAAATCTCGTGAAAACACGCCCGGAGTCCTGTCATGCCTGCCATCCACCCCGCCCTCGACCCGATGACGCGCCACCCCATGCCGGCGGCGCCATCCATGGCCTATCTCAAGCCACTCATCGCCGGTCACCCCAAGATCGAAGCCGGGGATTACAGTTATATCCATTCCTTCACCGATCCGGCGCGTTTTGCCGATCAGGTGAAATACGCCTTCGATTTCATTGATGACCGGCTGGTGATCGGGAAATTCTGTTCCATCGCCGCCGATGCCAGTTTCGTCCTCAATGGCGGCAATCATTTTCCCGACCGGCTCTCGAGCTATCCGTTCCCGATCTTCGGTTGTTGGGGCGAGCCCGATCCCGGGCCCTGGCCCAATAAGGGCGGCATCACTATCGGCCATGATGTCTGGATTGGCTGGGACGCGACCATCATGCCCGGCCTAACCATCGGCAATGGCGCCATCATCGCCGCCAAATCGGTCGTCACCCGCGATGTCGAGCCCTACACAATCGTTGGCGGCAATCCCGCGGCATTGATCAAACGCCGCCTGCCGGAGGATGTCGCAGCGCGGCTGCAAGCGCTCGCCTGGTGGGACTGGCCGGTCGAACAGATCGCACAGGCATCGGACCCGCTGATGGGCGCGGACATCAATACGCTGGAGGCACTCGCCGAGAGCCGGGACTAGCGTCTGCCGCGCCGTGTGAGTTGGCGGACCGCCCCGGTTTCCAGATCGAGCCGGTAGATGAAGAAACTATTCTCGTTCCAGTCACCGGCTTCGAACAGGATAGTTCGCTGGTTTGGCGTGAGCGACGGAAAATAGTGGTATTGCTCCGCCCCGGCGTCGGTCAGCAGTTCGGGTGCACCGCCCGCGCTGACGGTATATCTGTAGACTTGGGGTGTGCCCGTGCCGTCCAGGGCGGCGTAGATCAGCGTGTCAGCATCGGGCAGCAAAAAGGCCCCCGTCTCACCCGCCGGAGTGTCGGTCAGTTGCCAGCTCGCCCCTGTGCTCAGCTGGTACAGATAAACGTCGCGCGCGGGATCTTCGCCCTCGTCTTCCATGATGAAGGTCAGGAAATCGCCGTCAAAACTCCAGGCCGGTTCGGACTTGATGCCGGCGAGGTGGTCGAGCTCGAGCCCGCGGGCATCGCTGCCGTCAGCATTGGCGACCCAAAGCGTGGCATTGGGCCCGCGCCAGGCGATGCGACTGCCATCGCGCGACCAGGCAGGATCTACACCCGGGCCGAGATCGATCTCTTCACCCGTGTCCAGATCGCGAATAATGGCGCGCAGATAACTCATGCTTTCGCCACGCGCGAAGGCGATCCGGTTGGAGTTTGGCGACCATTCCGGCCCGGTCTCCCATAAATGCGGGGTTTCGGTGAGCCGCTGCTCGCGATTCCTGTTCAGATAGCGAATGAACAGGTCCGGAACCAGGCTTTCCCGGTAGGAAAAATACACGATCCGGTCGCCGGACGGAGACATGGACCCGTGAAAATCCATATGCCGATCGGTGGTTTGGGTCCAAGCGTCGCCCGCGCCGCCGGCAAGGCCCAACCCAACAATGCACATCACTTTGACAAACCAACGCATATTGCTACCCACGCTACCCAATCCTTGCTCGTCCGAGCCACCATCTTGCCGCACAAAGCATGCCAAAGAAAACCCGTGTCCTGTCATTGCGCTTTCACGGCAGCTGACGTTGCGCGCACAATTGGTTAGGTTGGCCTCATGCTCCATCACTTCTTCACGCAGCTGCGCGCCGCCAAGATCCCCGTCACGACGCGGGAATATCTCACGCTCCTCGAAGCGCTCGACAAGGGCGTGATCGAGCCGGAAATCGGACATTTCTATTCCGTCAGCCGCGCCGCCCTGGTCAAGGATGAGAAGGCCTTCGACAAGTTCGACCAGGTTTTCGCGCATGTTTTCAAAGGCGTCGAGACGCTGGGTGATCTGTTCGGGGAGAATGAGGTCCCCGATGACTGGCTCAAGGCGATGATGCAGAAACTGCTCACCGAGGAGGAGATGGCGGCGATGCAGGCCCTGCCCTTCGAGGAGTTGATGGAGACGCTGAAGAAGCGGCTCGAGGAACAGGAAGAACGCCATGAGGGCGGCTCGAAATGGATCGGCACGGGCGGCACCTCGCCCTTTGGCCATGGCGGCTATAATCCGTCGGGTGTTCGCATAGGCGGACCGGGCAAGCACAAACGCGCCGCCAAGGTGTGGGAGCAGCGCCGCTACAAGGATCTCGACGGCGATCGCGAACTGGGCACGCGCAATCTGAAAGTTGCGCTGCGCCGCCTGCGCAAATTCGCCCGCGACGGCGCCCAGGACGAGCTCGATCTGGGCAATACAATCGACGCCACGGCGCGGCAAGGCTGGCTCGATGTCGTGATGCGACCGGAGCGGCGCAATGCGATCAAAGTGCTGGCATTGTTCGATGTTGGCGGCTCGATGGATCCTTATGTCAAGCTGTGCGAGGAGCTGTTCTCGGCTTCACGCTCGACGTTCAAGAATCTGGAATATTTCTACTTCCACAATTGCCCCTATGAGGGTGTCTGGCGCTCCAATCTGCGCCGCCGCGCCGAGACTGTGCCAACGCTCGATCTGATCCATAAATATCCGCACGACTGGAAAGTCATCATTGTCGGCGATGCCGCCATGGCGCCCTATGAGATCACCCATGCAGGCGGTTCAGTCGAGGGCTGGAATGACGAAGCCGGCGCGGTCTGGATCAAGCGCCTTGTGGACACCTGGCCCAATCTGATCTGGCTCAATCCGCAGCCCAGGGAATGGTGGGAATACTCGCACTCGACCAAGCTGGTCCAGGATCTGATCGGCACCCAGCGCATGTTCCCGCTGACGCTGGAAGGCGTGGACGAGGCGATAAAGGAACTGGCGCGCTAGCTAGCGGCCGCCGCACGCCCGGCCCATCCGCAGCCATTGCGTCACCGCCCAGGCGGCCGCCGGATGCCGCAGACGTGTCAACGCTTCATGGGGCTCGAGCCAGACCAGTTCGTGATCATCCTCAATCTTGCCGCCATTGAGCTCCAGCAGATCACACAGGAAGAAACCGCACTGATTGCGCCGGCGCTCGCCGGTGCGAGTGATGGTGAATTGATCGGCCCGCGTCACCAGGGCGCCAGGAGCAACCGTCCAGCCGGTCTCCTCACAAAACTCGCGCGCCAGCGCCTCGGCCTCGCTCTCGCCCGGATCGATCATGCCGCCGGGCAAATCCCAATTGACATAGGTTTCCCGGGCAATCCGTACCAAGGCGATGCGGCCGCTTGCGTCGAGGGCGATACCAAAGGCGCAGGGCCGCGCGCCATAGGGCGCCCCCGCCTCGCAGAGGCCAAATTGCGGCACGGCTTCAATGATTTTGCGCAGCGCCAATCTCCTATCTGCCCGGATTGACGCGTCCATCATCGGGGTCAAGTCCGAGCTCCTGGTCAATGCGTGCCACCCAACCGCGGACATTGAGGAATTCATCGAGATTGAAGCCACCTTCATCGGCCAGGCGCGTATAGGCGACCAGCGCGATATCGGCGAGCGTCATCGACTCGCCGACGATGAAGTCGCGCGACAATAATCGCATCTCCATCACGCCGAGCGCGCGGCGCCCCTTGGCCATCAAGGCTGGATCAATCGAATCCTCGGGCAGTTTCATAAAGGCCTTCTGGTAGCGCCGCACGGCAATCGCCGGTTCATGGCTGTATTGTTCCCAGAACATCCATTCGAGCATTTTGGCGGTATCAAAACTGTCCGCCGGGATCAGTGGTGACCCGCCGGCGAGATGAAACATGATGGCATTCGACTGGGCCAGGATACGGCCATCCTCGCGCTCGAGACAGGGCACCTGGCCGGCCGGGTTGATGGCGAGGAAATCATCGGTGCGGGTCTCGCCCTTGACGACGTCGATCTCATTCCACTGATAGGGAATGGAAAGATAGTCGGCGGTCCATTTCACCTTCAGGCAATTGCCGCTGCGGCGGTCACCGAAAATCCTGACCGGTTGTGTCATTGCGAGTCTCCCTCATTTCCTCGCCAGCATAGCGCGACTGGCGATCAGGTCGAACAGGCAATGCGGTTCGCCATCCGGGTGTGACAGCTCGCCTCTTGGGGGATAGCGCCGCGCCGCTTATAAGCGCCTCAGGACTGCAACAGGTTGACCCGATATGAGCACACAGACCGCCGGCACGCGCACCAGCCCGGAAGATTGCACCAACATGGCTCAGGTTCGCGAAGGGGTCGATGCCATCGACCGTGAACTGGTGGCACTGATCGCCGAGCGCGCCCGCTATATGGAGGCCGCCGCCCGCATCAAACCGTCACGCGCCGTCGTCCATGATGATTGGCGGATTGAGGATGTCATCGGCAAGGTCCTGGCGGAAGCCCGGCGTCTCGGTCTCAGTACCGAATTGGCAGAGCCGGTCTGGCGCGAGCTGGTGCGCCAGTCGATTGCCTATGAATTCGAGGTCTGGGACCGCACGCGAGGCGCCTAGCCGCGTTCGAAGCAGCGCCTTGTTTCAGCGAAGGCGAGCGCGACGCTTGCCGTCGCCGCCGGCCAACGGGCCGGGGGCTGCGCCTCGGCCGCCTCGCAGGCATCGCCAAGGGCGAAGGCTCCGACGCCGCGCGCAGCGCCCTTGAGCGTATGCAGGGCCGTGGTCCAGCTTTCATGATCCCGCGCTGAACCGATCCGATCAATGCAGCGCTCCGCCTGCGCGCACATCAGCGCCAGCAATTCCGCCTTCAAATCCGCATCGCCGCCGGTATAGCGGGCCAGATGCGCGGCATCGAACAGCGGTGCCCTTGCGTCGGACGGGCCATGAGCCGGAGCTTGGGACTGGGCAGTTTTCATGGCCACAACCTCGCACGCCCGTCTTAACAGCACGCTTAACGCGCCAGGGCAGCGCCATAATTTCTTCGCGCAAGGTAAATGAGGGCTTGCCGAGGCGCGAGCGGCCAGGATCTGGCGCCGGTCGTCGGGCGGTCGGCCTCGCCGCGCTCGCGCGGCAAAGACGCTGGAATCAAGCCCTTGCTTTGTGAATAATCTCGCGTATGTTCCGGCGCCTCCAACCCCGGCGCGCCTATAGCTCAGTTGGTAGAGCAGCTGACTCTTAATCAGCGGGTCGTAAGTTCGAATCTTACTGGGCGCACCAACCTCTTTCCCCAACTCAATCAACGCGGGCCCTGACCTGGCATGGCCCGCATCCGCTGCGGCCCCGCCAGATGCCCGGCTCGTCACCGCTGGGCTTGAGGCCTTCACGCCCTGCCCTGTGGGCGGTAGATTAGGCGCGGCGCCTGGATAGAATTCAGGGGCCTGTCGTCCAACCGAGCCCGGGGCTTGCCATGCATGTGTTGCGACCGTTCTTGCCCGCGCTGAGCGCACTGGTCGGGCTGTACGCGTTTGCCGCACCGGCAGCTGCGAGCGATATCGTTCAGCTCGAGGCTTTTTTCGGTCGGGCTGAGCCGCTGGCTCAGCTGCAATTATGCCGCGAACCCTTCTACCCGCCGGGTGAGTGCCGGGCGGCGCGCTTCACGCAGGGTGTACGCTATAACTGGCTGCATGCTGCGGATGCGATGTCGAATGAACGGCTCTCCCTCGTCCATGATGAGGAGCGCAACGGCCATTCCGCCGTCTTCCACTCGACCCTGCCAGGCTATGGCCCAATGCGTTTTGCCGCACCGGGTGAGGATGTCTGGTGCATGCCCGAATGGCGGCCGGACCAGCCTTCGCGCTATCACGCCCGCCTCGCCGGCTTCCGCGAACATGAAGAGCGCGGCGATCCACGCATCGCCGCCCAATACGGGCTTTACTTCGTCCTCGACAGCGAAGCCGGCTGCGACGCCCTGCTGCGGACCGCCCGCGACATGCTGCGCTAGCCTTGCTCCGCCTGCCGTCGTTTCGCCTGTTTTTGATTTCAGTATCTGGAAATGGGGAAAGACGGGGTCACAGCAAAACCGCGGGCACTGGCCGATCAGGGCGCCGGACAGGCCACCACCGCGCTGCTGGTGCTGAGTTCCTGCCTCTTGCCGCTCGGACTCATTCTGCCGGCCCTGCGAACAACACAGTTCGGCCTGTGGACTGGCGAGCACTCCATTCTGGGCTTTGGCTGGGCCCTTTTGCAGGACGGTGAATTGCTGCTCGCCGCCCTCGTGCTGGGGTTTTCAGTGCTATTTCCGGGCTTCAAACTGGTCTGGATGTGGCGATTGCAGTTTTCCCGCACGCCGGAGGTCGGCGCCGGCGATCTGCGCTTCCTCGAAATGCTCGGCAAATGGTCGATGGCCGATGTACTGGTTCTGGCCCTGGTGATTTTTGGCGTGCGAGACAATCTGGTATTCGCTGCCTCGACCCTTCCCGGTGTCTATATCTTTGCCGCCGCCACCGTGCTGGCGATTCTCGCCTCCGGCCGCATTGTCAGCCAGCTGGCCCGGCGGGCACCGGGTCTCGCATCCTAGCCAGCCTTGAGATCGCGGGCACGATCGCGCAGCCGGTCGAGCAGGGTCGAGAGAAGCGCGACCTGCTCGGGCCCGAGCCCCGCCAGCAAGGCGCGCTCGGCCTCCAGCGCGACCGGCGTGATTTCCGCATAAATCGCTCGCCCGGCCGCCGTCAGCGTCAGCAGATGCGAGCGGCGGTCGGCGCGATTGCTGGAACGTTCGAGCAGACCACGATCAGCCAGCGCGCGCACGGCGCGGCTGACCGAGACCTTGTCCATCGCGGTGACATCGCACAGGCCCTGCGCCGTCACCGGGCGGCCCTCGCCGAGAATGGCAATCACGCGCCATTCCCAGATCGTGATCCCGAACCGGCTCTGATAGGCCTGCGCCACCATTGACGAGACCTGGTTGGAGGCAATCGCCAGCCGGTAGGGCAAGTAATCGCCCAGCCGCAAATCGGGCACGCCTGGCGCGTGTGTGGGGTCGGCATCGTCCATATCCGGTCTGGTGCCGCAAACAGGTTGCAGCGGCAAGGCAAATCTGGCTCGACGCCGACCCGTTTGTCGCGCTATTCCAGCCCCATGACCGATATCATCCCGACACCCGACCTGCCGCACCTGCCGATTGAGGGCGATGAACGCCATTTTCCTGTACGCCGCATTTTCTGTATCGGCCGCAATTATGCTGACCACGCAAAGGAAATGGGCGCCGCGGCCGAGGCGATTTTCTTCATGAAACCGGCCGACGCCGTCATCACCTCGCCCCGCGTGCCCTATCCGCAAGGCACCTCGGATCTGCATCACGAGGTCGAACTGGTGCTGGCGCTGGGCGATGGCGGCGCGATCATGGGCTGCGCTGTCGGGGTTGATCTGACCCGGCGCGATCTGCAGGCGGGGATGAAAGCCAAGGGCGGTCCATGGGAAATCGGCAAATCGTTCGAGAATTCCGCGCCGGTCGGCCTGTTGCGCTTTGGCCCTGTGCCCGAGCGCGGCAAAATATCGCTCAAGGTCAATGGCGTGCGCCGCCAGTCCGGCGATCTGTCGGACATGATTCTGGCACCGCGTCGCGTCCTGTCGGAACTGGCGCGTTATTTCACGCTCAAACCGGGTGATCTGGTTTTCACCGGCACGCCCGCCGGCGTCGGGCCGCTGCAGCGCGATGATCGCGTCAAGGCCGAGATTTCCGGCCTGCCACCGCTCGAATTCACCATCACCTGACGCTGGTCAGACACGGAGATCGCCATGAAACCTGTCCTCTACGGCTATTGGCGCTCCGGCGCAGCTTACCGGCTTCGTATCGCCCTCAATCTCAAGAGCGTCGAATACGACCAGGTCGCGATCAATCTCAAAACCGGCGAGCAGAAGAGCGACGCCTGGCTGGCGATGCAGCCGCAGGGCCTGGTCCCGGTGCTCGAATACGGCGGTGCGAAGCTGATGCAATCGCCCGCCATTCTGGAATGGATCGAGGAGACCTGGCCGCAGCCGGCGCTGCTGCCATCCGATCCGATCGAGCGCTGCCGCGTGCGCGCCTGGGCGGCAGTGATTGGCTGCGATACGCATCCGGTGCAGAATTTGCGCATCCTCAAGGCGATCGGTGATGATCTCGGCCAGGGCCCCGCAGGCATGAAGGCGTGGGCGCATCGCTGGACACGGGACGGGCTCACCGCGCTGGAAACCCTGGTCGCGGCGCAGCCACGCTCAACGCCATTCCTGCATGGTGAGGCGCCGGGCATGGCGGAGATCTATCTCCTGCCGCAATTGGTCAATGCCCGCCGCTGGGAGGTCGACCTGTCGGCTTTTCCGACGCTGATGGCTGCCGAGGCGGCCTGCCTGGCCTTGCCGGAATTCCAGCGCGCCGCACCGGAAAACCAGCCCGACGCCGAGTAGCTGCCTAGCGCAGCCACGCTTGCGGCCGGCCGGCCGTGAGCGAGCGCCACAACCATTCCGCCGGACCATAGGTGTAGCGCTGCAGCCAGAACACCGAAGCGAAAATCTGCGCCACCCCGACCGAGACTAGGATCAACGCCAGCCCTGTCCGGTCAATCTGGCCGAATTGTCCCAGTCCCGGGAAGCCGACAAATAACAGCGTCATCAACAGGGTTTGCAGGAAGTAATTGCTGATCGGCATGCGCCCGACCGCGGCCAGCGCCGCGCGCGCCGTGCGCGCCAGATCCAGCTTCGCTGCCAGCATGAAGGCGGCAGCATAGCCAAGGGCCAGCGCCAGGCTGCCGAAATACTGGGCGACCCGGTTCTGCAGCACAGCAGCCGGCGAAAAACCGGACGCCATGGCATTCCAGGCCCCCGCGAGGCAGAGCACCGCGCCGAGCGTCAGGGCAATAGCGGCAATCCAGCCATAATGCCGAACCGCCCATCGCCCGGTCAGAAATCCGCTGCGCAGCCCTGCCATACCGAGCAGCATGCAGCCAGCAATGCGGCCGCTCATGAACACGATCTGCATCATCTCGGACTGCAAGGCTATGCTCATATTATAGCCGAGCCGCGCGATGAAGCCGGTGTGATAGAGCGCCTCAATGCCGGCAATCGCCTCGGGATTGAAACCCATCGCCCCGGCGGCGGTGATGGTGTCGCCAACCAGAGCGCCGATCGCACTGCCGGCCAACAGCATCAGTCCGGTAAAACCGATCAGGCCAAGCCCCAGCCCCCAGAGCCCGCGCACCGTCATGCCATTGGCCGCCACCACGATCATCGCCACCAAAGCGAGCGGCACCAGAATATCGCCATACCAGAACAGATAGGCATGCAGCAGGCCCAGCAGGAGCAACCAGCTCAATCGCGGCCATTGCCGGGTCGGGTTTTGCCGCGACGCCCGGGCGCTCAAGACCAGGGCGGCGCCAAACAGCGTGATGAAGAGGGCGGTGCCCGATTGCGAGATCAGTCCCTGGGTCACCAGCCACACAGCGCGATCACCCCAACTGTCGAAATCACCCTGCAAGCCGGGAATATCGGCGGCGATCCAGACCAGGGCGAAGAGCTGGATATTGACCGCAAACATCGCCAGCACCGCGAAACCCCGCAATTCATCGAGACTGTCATGGCGTCGGGACGGCGCATTTTCCGGCATTTTTGCTCCTCTGAGGCGATTTCGCCCGGTTTCCGCCATATTCTTACGAAGATTTCACGCCCACAGCATGTTTGGGGAATTGTATCGAGTCTCAATAAATATCATAACTCAATCACGCATGCGGATACGCCTTGGGGTGCGAAAACGTCATGATCCAGCTTCTGGTCTCACTGATTGAGTGGTTTGCCGTGATGGGCTTGTCCATCCTCGGCATCACCTATTCCCCGGCCCCGCCCTGCCTCACTTCAGAGCCAACAGAATTTCGCCAGGTCATCAGCTGGAACCCCGCCGATGACTTTAACGCGGTCAAGCGCATGTCTGTATTGAGCGGCGATTGCGTCGCCGGCACCGAAGTCCTGATCCGTGATGCCACGCCGGTCTTCGTCACGCCATCGGACCGTTACGACAGCTAGCCCATCGGTAGTCCCGAACCGTCCCAACAGGCAAATATCCATTTTGCATAGATTATCTGTGTCGGCGGCGCGCTTCTGTGGCTATCATCTGTCACAATGGCTCAATTGAGCCCTCCTGTCCGCAGACCCCGTCCGGGAGCGACCCAGCTTCACGGCCCGATCGAGCGCAATATGACCGAAAAAACGCTAGAAAAAACAATCCATCTCACCGAAATTGACCTGGCCGAGCCACAAGCTGATCAGACCGTGGCGGCAACAGGGTCAACGGTTCCGGCATCCGAATCGCCCGATGCGGACCCGCGCCAGTCGCGCATGGCGGAGGAACGCCCCGGCGGTGCCTGGCTGATCTGGCTGGCCAATAGTTTCGCCCTGCTCTGGGTGGGCGGCGCTGCCGCTTTCATCTGGGGCGCGCTCGGCGTCCAGTCGCTCGAACGCCTTGGGCAATATGGTTTCGGGCAATTGACCGGACTCGCCGTTTTCGCCATTGCGCCCGCCCTGCTCTTCATCATGAGCGGGCTGATGGCGCGCGAAGTCGTGCGCAATGCCCATAATACCCGCCGCGTCGAGCGCGCCATCCGCCGCCTTTCCGAGCCTGCCCAATATGCGCGTCACGAGGTCCAGTCCCTGTCCCAGGCCGTGACCGGCGAAGTCGACCGCATCAATTCCGCGCTCGAAAGCGCCCTCGCCCGCCTTGCGGCGATGGAAGAAGTCATCAGTCACCATGCGGAATCGCTCGAACTGTCGGCCACGGATGCCCGTGACCGGACCGAGGAATTGCTCAAGGGTCTGCGCAAGGAAAGACTGCGCCTCGGCGAGGTATCCGAGTCCTTCGACGACAAGGCGGCCCTGATCGCCGCAGCCATCTCCGACCAATCCAAAATGGTTGCCGCGGCGGCCGAACTGGCCGCCAACCAGGCCAGCGATAGCGGGCGCCGGATTCTCGCCAGCGTTGAAAGCCTGCAGGACGCCGGCGATTCCGTCACCGAGCGCAGCAATATCGCCGCGACCAAGCTGTCGGAACGCACGGCGCATCTGCACGAGCTCTCCGACACGCTCAAGGAAAGAACCGACAATCTCGATGCCGCCTATGTCAAACATCGCGGTCGCTTGAGTGAAGCCGGTGAGGCCCTGCGCAAGGAACAGGAAAAGATCGCCGCGGCGCTCGATTTCCACCGCGCCGAACTCGAAGTCATGGCGACGACCGCCCGCGACGGTGCCGACGCGCTGACCTCGGCGTCCACCAATGGCGCTGCGGCGTTCAAGAAGTCCGTCGACGAAGCGCTCGAACGTGCCCATAGCCTCGCCGGCCGGGTGCGCTCGGAATCCGAATATGCGGCGCGCGAGCATGAGGCTGCCCTGGCACGCCTGGTCGCCTCGGCCCAGGAAGCCAAGTCGATTTCAGAAGCCGCCATCGAGGCAATCGAGGCGCAGGCCGATGCGGTGACGCAAAAGGTCGAGCATTCCAACGAAATCGCCTTCAATGCCGCCCAACGCTCCGACGATGCCTTCCAGCAACGCCTTGCCGAGGCCGACAAGCTCACCGCGCGCGCTTCGCAGGTCGCCGATGAAGCCGCCGAGTCGGTCCGCCGCCGGCTTGAAGCCGTTCTGGCATCGGCCAGGGTCGAGACCCAGAATGTGGAACGTCACATCGACACCATGACCAATCGGCTCGCCGAATTGCCGGTGATGGCCCGCGAACGCGCCCAAGAGGCCGCTGACGCCCTCCGCCGCGGTCTGGAAGGTCTCAATGCGGCAGCCATGGTTGCCGCCGAGGAATCGCAGGAAATCGACGCGGCCTTCCAGGCACGCATCCGACAAAATTACGAATTGCTCAGCGATTTCATGCTGCGCATGGGCTCGGTGGCCGGTGGCCGGCGGGTGCCGGATCTGGGCACCAATGAATTGCCTGACCCGCTACTCGGTCGCAAGCGCAAGGCCACCGACAGCGAAGAATCGAAGGCTGATAGCACCGAAGCCAATGATGAAATGCATGTTCCGCTGACCGGCCCACAGCCGCGCCGTGCCGCCCCCCGCGGCGCTGAAAACAGTGTCGGTTTCCCGGAGCGTGGCGGCCGTCAAGGCGGCGAGCCGGGCTGGCGCTGGAAGGATTTGCTCTCGAGCATGCCTGCCGAAGGCGACGAGGACAGCGCTGACAGCGCGGACAGCGCTTCGACCGCGGTCAAACGCCCGGCCAAACGCGATAAAAGCGACAACTAGCCTGCCATCAGGCGGTGAAGCTGCCGGCAGCGGTGCGCGGTTGAGTCCGGCGAATTGTGCCGCCGCGTCACATCACGGAGCGGTTTGCTCCGCGGTCCAGTGGGCAAGTTCCTGGCTCACCTGCGTCGCAGCCTGATCGAAGGCGGCGACTATCGCCCCGACACGATTGCTTGAGGCGCGCGCTTCGCCAACGAAAACGGTCGAGCCAACGATGCGCCGGCCCTGGCTCGCGATCAGTCGCGTTGACAGACGCACCCGGACCAGCGGCGCATTATTGTCGCCGCGATCATAGACCGCCTCGAATTCACGCAGGTCGAGCCGCAATTCATAGGTCGCCCGAACCCCGTCTTCCGGCAAGACCGGCGCCAGACGGGAATCGCTGCCGTTGAAAGTATCAACGATCAGGTTCTGCATGATGCGTGGCGTCGGCGATATCCAGCGGGCCTCAGCCATATAGGCGATCCGACCATCCGCCATCTGGATGGCGATCTCGTCCCCGGCCAGGCCGCGCGGCGCTTGTGGTGCCACCACCTCGATCACGGTCCAGCTCTCGCCCGTCCATGTCCGCGCCTCGGGCGAGGACAATCGGTAGACGGATGACGGGGTGGATTCCGGCAGAAGTGAAACACAGGCCGAAAGGAACAAGGCGCTCAGCGCCGCCACAGCAAGCTTGATCGAAATGACGGGTTTCATTGCGGCACCTCTACGGTTTGACGGGGCGAACCGGCTATGAAGCCACCGGGATTGTTTTCAAAGTCCGACGCGCTGCGCTCCATGGATTCAACCAGCCGGTTCAACTCGCCAGCCGCCCGGGTCATATCTTCCAGACCATCCTGGGCGAAGGATTCCAGCGCGGGCTGGATCGCCTCGATCAGCCCGGTCGTGTCGGTCGCGGCCCGATTGACGGCGATTGCTGCGGCCGTGGTTTCATTGACGGCGGTCGCCATCTCATTGAGCAGGAAGGCATCGGCCGTCACACCAAATTGTTGCAGGGTAACGGCGGCATTGGAGATATCCGTGGCCGCCATGTCGATCCGGCCGACCGCGGCCCGCATATCCTCGACCAAATCCTGTTCGGCATTCAACAGGTCGGTAATTTCGCGCAGATTTGCCAGCGTTGCCGAGAACTCCTCGACATTCTGGTCACTGAGCAACTCCGACAAACGAAACAGGGTCAGCTGGGCCGCATCGAGAACGTCCTCGGAACCTTCGACAAGCCCTTCAAGCTGAGCTCGCCGCGCGAAGATCCGCGGCGGTTGCCGGCTGGCCGGGCTCAACAGACGCTGGGCGTCAGGGGCGCCGCCGGAAATCAGGATATAGGACAGGCCGGTCAGGCCCTGGGGTTCGAGCTGGGCAAAGGAATCAACACGCACCGGCGTTTGCGCCAGAACCCGCACCCGCGCGATGACCCGGCTCTGGCCGTCCAGGCCGAGCGAAGTGACTTCGCCGACCTGGATACCGTTAAAGCGCACCTCGGCGGATTCGCGCAGACCGCGCACCGGTCCCTCGAAAACGACATCGTAAAACGCATAATCCTCATCGAAGGAGACCTTGCCGAGCCAAACCGCGAAAACACCGCCGCCCGCAATCAAGATCAGCGCGAACAAGCCAACCAGAACGTGATGTGCCTTGGTTTCCATCGTCTAATTCTCCTTGCCGGCGGTCGCGGTGCGGCCGCGCGGACCGTGGAAATATTCCTGGATCCACGGATGAGGGTTTCGCATCAACGCCTCCAGGGGCGCAACTGCCGCGACACGTTTATCCGCCAATACGGCAATTCGGTCACAGATGGCATACAGACTGTCGAGATCATGCGTGATCATCAACACGGTCAGATCAAGCGCCCGGGACAATTCCAGAATCAGCGCATCGAAGGCCGCCGCACCGATCGGATCGAGACCGGCGGTGGGCTCGTCGAGGAAGAGTATCTCGGGGTCGAGCGCCAGGGCCCTGGCCAGGGCGACGCGCTTGCGCATCCCGCCCGAAAGCTCCGAGGGAAAGCGGTCAAATACGCTGGAGTCGAGCCCGGCGAGGCCGAGCTTCATGCCGGCGATCTCCTCCATCAAGGGGACGGACATATCGACATGCTCACGCAGCGGCGCCATGACGTTTTCAAGCACGGTCAGCGATGTGAACAGGGCGCCATTCTGGAACAGCACACCCCAGCGGCTATCGACCTTGCGCCGTTCGGCGGTGCTCAATTCGGAAAAACGACGGCCATTGAACAGAATATCGCCCGCGTCAAATTTCTGCAGCCCGAGGATGGCATTCATCAACACGGTTTTGCCCGTACCCGAGCCCCCCACGAGGCCGAGAATTTCGCCCCGCCGAATATCGAGGTCGAGATTGTCGTGCACAACATGGCGGCCGAAGGCGGTCCGCAGGCCGCGAATGGAGATCAGGACCTCGGCGCTCATATGCCCAGCTCCAGATACATCATCGCGAACAGGGCCTCGATGACGATAACGATGAAGATCGACTGCACCACCGAGGCGGTCACGCGCCGGCCAAGGGATTCGACATCACCGGCCACTTTCATGCCCTGGCGGCAGCCGACGATTGCCACCACAAGGCCAAAGACAGGCGCCTTCGACATGCCGACCCAGAAATGGCTCCAGTCGAGCTCGGAATGAATGCGAGCGATGAACACTGCCGGCGAAATATCCTGGGCGGTCCAGGCCACCAGCATGCCGCCAAAAATTCCGGTGATCATGGCGGCGAAGGTCAACAAGGGTGCCATCAGCACGCAAGCGACGACGCGCGGCAGGACCAGAACCTCGAACGGGTTCAGGCCGAGCACCCGCATCGCATCGATTTCCTGTTGCATTTTCATCGCGCCGATCGAGGCGGTGAAGGCAGAATCCGAACGCCCCGCCAGCATGATAGCTGTGATCAGCACGCCGAATTCACGCAAAACCGAAATCCCGATCAGTTCGACGCTGAAGATGGCAAAGCCGAGATCCGCGAGCAGGTTGGCGCCCATATAGGCGACCACAGCACCGATAAAGAAAGACAGCACCGCGATGATCGGCATCGCATTGACGCCAACCTCTTCCATCGCCCAGACCGTCGCCGTCAGCCGGAAGCGCGATGGCCGCACCAGAGTGTGCAGCCCCGTCGTCAGCGTCTGACCGAAAAACCCGATGGTCTCGATCGCTTCCCGGGCCGCCGCCTCAAGCCCGGCGCCGATCCGTGCCAGGGCACCGTTAAAGCCGAGGCCCTGGGGCGCATCGGGCGGACAGACCTGGGTGCGGCGCCTGACCTCCTCGATCAGCCGGCGCGCCGTCGGGTGGCAGCCAAGAAAATGAAAATCGCCATCCGGGACGCCGCAGCGGCGGGTCGCGCGTCCGAGCAGATAGGCCCCGGATGTGTCGACCCGGCCGAGATGGCTGAGATCAATCACGATCTTGTCGGGCTCAATGCTGGTTTCCACCTTGGCGATAGCGTCATCGACACGGCCGATCGTCTCGACCGTCCAGTCACCATGCGCTTCAATGATGGTTTTGCCCGCCTCGTCGCGCAAAACCACTGTCGCACTGGTCTGAGAACTCGCTGGATTTCCCCTCATATCTGGCACCCTAGTCGATATCGCCTGCCCTAGGGAGTACAGAATTGCGGTGAAGCAGCAATGCGACGGCCAGACCAGCAGCTGCAGGCAGGATCATGACCGCAAAGCCTGTGGTGCCAAGCCGCGCGAAGAAATATCCCGACACGGCAGCGGCGATCGCCATCACCACGCCGCCGGAGAGCGCGGAGTTGATCGCCTGGCCGGTCGCGGCGAAACGATCCGGCACGGCGGTCGCCGCATAGCGCAGAAAGCCGAGATAGGTCGCGGCGAAGCTCAGCGCGTGCAGACATTGCAGCGCGAACAGGGCCCAAAGCGGCGGCGCCAATGCCGTCAGCCCCCAGCGCAGGATGGAAGCGCCACCGCCCAGGATCAGCAAGGCTGCCGGGCTGAGCCGTCCGAGCCAGCCGCGGCCGGACAGCCACAAGAAGACAATTTCCACCGCGACACCACTGGCCCACAGCGCTCCAATCATCAGATCGGAATAGCCTTGCGCCGACCAGGCGACCGCAGAGAAGGCATAGTAGAAACCGTGTCCGCCCTGGATCAGGGCCGAAGCCGCCAGCGCCAGTCCAAACGGTCCCGCCACCAGGCGGCGCAGCGCCGAGATGTCGGCTTCCTCGGCCGGCGGATGCGGCGCGCGCTCGCCGGCTGGCAGGCGCGCCGCGGCCACCGCGATGGCGGCCGAGCCAACCACGATGCAGAGCAATATCGTCTCGCTGCCGCGCCAGTCGATCAGCGCGCCGGCGGCGAAATTGCTGATAATGAACATCACCGACCCGATCGCCCGGACCGGCCCGAAGACGAACAGCCCGTCGCGGGCCTGACGCAGCGCGAAGGCGTCGATCACCGGGATCTGGCCAAACAGGACCGCACCGGAGAGAAACGACAGGACAAGGAGTATCCAGGGCGAGTGTACCGGGTAGTGAACGGCAAATATAAGGGTAGCCGCCAGGGCAAACAGGAGAATCGGATCGCGATTGCGCCGGGCATTATCGGCCCAGCGCGCACCGAGCGGTGAGACCAGCGTCCGCCCCGCCAAACCGGCGGCAACAATCCAGCCAATCCATTCCGCACTCAAATCGCGTCCTTCCAGCCATTTGGGGAAATATGGCAGGAAGGCCCCCAGGGTGAGGTAGAACGCCCCGTAATAGGTGGCAAAACGGAATCCGGGCGATCTGATCATTTCAATCCTTCAATGTGCGATGCCCATAACCCGTGCCACTGTTCCTGCATAGGCATGATGCGCTTGGCGAACAGTGTTCACCGCTATAGGTTCGCCGCCGACAAGAAGCCGGAGAATGATCATTCATGGATGCGGACACCGCAGTATCGGATTGTGCGGAAGATCGCGTTCGCCCGGCAACGGTGCGCCCGCTGCGGGTATTGGTGACCGGCTACCGCTCCAATCCGCATGTCGGCGGCCAGGGCGTCTATATCCGTGAATTGTCTCGCAGTCTGCGTGATCTCGGGCATGTGGTTTCGGTCGCATCGGGCCCGCCCTACCCTGAACTCGATGCCGATATCGAATTGATAAAACTGCCCTCGCTCGACCTGTTTGCCGAAGAGAATGCGTTCATGGCCTTGCGGCTGCGGCACCTGACGTCCTGGGCCGACCTGTCCGAATGGCTTTCCCATAACACCGGCGCCTTCGGCGAGCTCTACGCCTTCGCGCGCCGGCTCGAACGTTTTCTCGCCCTCGAGGGCGGGCGGTTCGACGTCATTCATGACAATCAGACACTGGCGACGCCCTTCCTGCGTATTGACCGTCGCCGGCCGGTCATCACCACATTGCATCACCCCATCGCCATCGACCGCGACTATGCCCTCGCCGCGGGCGGCAAATGGTGGCAGCGCGCCCTGACGCGCCGCTGGTATCATTTTGTTGGCATGCAAGCCCACACGGCGCGGCAATTGCCGCGCCTGCTCGCCGTTTCCCAGGCCGCCAGTGACAGCCATGCGGCCCATTACGGCGTCGATACCAAACGCGTCCGCGTCGCCTTCAATGGGATCGACCATGACATTTTTCATCCCGATCCGGCGGTGACGCCGGAACCGGGACTGATCGTCACCACCGCCAGCGCCGATGCGCCGATCAAGGGGCTGGACGTATTGATTGACGCGCTGGCGCGGGTCGCCGCTGCGCGTCCACTGGCACGCCTGCACATTATCGGCACGTTGCGCGACGGGCCGGCCAAACAGGCGCTCGCCGCGCATGGCCTCAGCACACGCGTTACCACCAGTTCCGGCCTGACGCGCGAAGCCATCGCCCAACTCTATCGCCGCGCCCATATCGTCGCCTGTCCGGCCAGATTTGAGGGCTTCGGCTTTCCGGCCGCCGAGGCGATGGCGTGCGGTGCGGCCGTCGCCGCCAGCAATGGCGGCGCCTTGCCGGAAGTGGTTGGTGATGCCGGTCTGATCTCCACCGCCGGCGACGCCGCCAGCCTGGCGATTGACCTTGCCCGCCTGCTCGACGACCCCGAGGAGGCGCGCCGCATCGGTTCCCGCGCGGCCATCCGGGCTCGCGAGGAATTCAACTGGTCGCGCCATGCTCTGGCCGCCTCGCGACTCTATACCGAAGCCCTCGCCGAGCGGAGTTTGAGCGCCTGATGTTGACGATGCGACTGGAGGACATGGCGCTGGAGCCCGGCATGCGCGTGCTCGATCTTGGCTGCGGCCGCGGCCGGCATTTGCATGCTCTCTACTGGAACGAGATCCCGCTTGAAGTGGTCGGCGTCGACCTCTCGCACGGCGAGGTCAAGGCTGCGTTCGACGGCTTCTTCCAGCTGCCACCACCGGAACCGCACTCCCCGCTGCGCAGCGCCGTGCTCAGCGCCGGGGATGCAGCGCGCCTGCCCTTTGCCGATAATAGTTTCGACCGGATCTTGTGTTCGGAAGTCCTCGAACACGTGCCCGATCCCGATGCCGTGCTGGCGGAAATTGCACGGATTCTGAAGCCCGACGGTATTTTCGCCGCCTCGGTGCCGCGTTATTGGCCCGAAGCGATTTGCTGGAAACTATCGACCGCCTATCACAACACGCCGGGCGGCCATGTCCGCATTTTCAAGACAAAGGCCCTGCGCGATCAGGTTCGCAAACAAGGCTTTGCCCCCTTCAAACGCCATTGGGCCCACGGCCTGCACAGCCCGTATTGGTGGCTGCAATGTGCCTTGTGGGAACGCCGCGAACGCAGCGCTGCCGTGCGGCTTTATCGCAAATTTCTCGAATGGGATTTGATGCAAAAACCCTGGCTGACACAAGGCCTGGAATGGTTGCTGGCGCCGGTCATGGGTAAATCACTGGTGATGTATTTCCGGAAGGTCGGCTAATGCCCAGACAAGTCGACATTGCCGCCTGCGCTGATCATATCGAGCGACTGCAACGCCCCGACGGCTCCATCCCCTGGATCGAGGCGGGCATTTGGGATGCCTGGAATCACGGTGAGAGCGCGATGGCACTGGCGATCGCCGGCCGCGATGTGGCGGCTCGCAATGCGCTCGACGCCCTGTTCGAGCGCCAGGATGAGGATGGCGGCTGGCGCGGCGATCTCGGCGCCTCGGTGCCGCTCGATGATGCCAATCGCCGCCTTGTGCCCGGCACGCCGGAAACCGCGCGCGACACGAATTTCTCCGGCTATGCCGCCGTCACCCTGCTTCGCTCCATGCTGGCGCTCGACACACCCGCGACGCTGTCGCGCTACTGGCCGCAATTGCGACGCGCGATCGACTGGGTGCTGACGCATCAGACCCGCCATGGCGATATCGTCTGGCGCGCGCCCGATGCGGGCGAGCAGATGGATGCACTGGATTCGCTGCGTGCCGGCAATGCCAGTCTCTACAAGGCGCTGGAATGTGCGATCCAGATTGCCCGCATGCTCGGTCATGATGAGCGCGACTGGATGCAGGCGCGCCAGCGGCTCGGCGCCGCACTGCGCGAGAATGATTCCCGTTTCGACCGTACCGGTATTGATCGCCGCCGCTATGCGATGGACTGGTATTACCCGGTCCTGGCGGGCGTCATTTCAATCGAGACCGGCCGTGCCCGGCTCTATGCGCGCTGGACCGATTTCGTCGAGCCGGGACTGGGTTGCCGCTGCGTCGCCGACGAGCCCTGGGTGACGGCAGCCGAAACCGCCGAACTGGCGCTGGCCTGCATGGCCGTTGGCAAGACTGCGCAAGCCACAGCGCTACTCGCGGATCTGGCGCCCTTGGCAGCGAAGGATGGTGGTTACTGGATGGGCTGGCAGTTCGAGGAGGGCGTCATCTGGCCCTATGAGCGCCCGTCCTGGACGGCCGGGGCATTGGTGCTGGCCGCCGATGCGATTCAGGGATTGAGCAAGGGCTCGACGCTTCTGATCCGCAACTCAGTGCCCGAATATCCGCTCAAGCGCGGCGGCGCAGGACTTCCAGCGTCCCGACGCGATTGACGGTGACGTAAAGCCCCGACCCAACCGCCAGCTTCCAGATCTCATAGGGCGGGCGGCCGCCATCGGCCGGGTCGGGAAACACGTCATGGATCGCCAGAATGCCGCCGGCGACGAGCCGGCCGGTCCAGCCGTCATAGTCGGCCAGCGCCGCCGCCATCGAATGTCCGCCATCGATGAAGATCATGCCGAGTGGCGTGCTCCAATGCGCTGAAATAATGGCCGAGGGCCCGACCACCGGGATGACGCAATCCTCCAGCCCGGCCCGGAACAGGGTATTGCGCAAGGCAGGAAGTGTTTCGACAGCGCCCAGCTCGGCATTGAAAAGTTCAGGGTCGTGATATTCCTCGCCGACCTGGTGTTCCTCCGAGCCGCGATGATGATCGAGCGTGTAGAGCACGCTGCCGGCGGCTCGCGCAGCAGGACCCAGATAAAGGGCCGACTTACCGCAATAGGAGCCGATTTCAAGCACCGGGCCAAGACGCCCCGCTTCGCGTGCCAGCGCGGCCAGCGCCTCCCCCTCGACCGGGTCGAGGAAGCCTTTGACGGTCGCGGGATCAAGCATCAGGAAAAAGGTTGCACATCACGGATTTCGCGGCGCAGACGCGCCAGCGCATCGGCGCGGTCGCGCAGATTCTCCGACAGGAAGGCCAGTTGGTCGCGTTCGATATTCACCCGCGCGAGCTGATCCTCGGTAAATCGATCCGACAGTTGTGCCACCACAGCATCAAAGGTGGTGACCGCTTCTCGGGTCAGCGCAATCGCGCTTTCGACCTCGCCGAGATCGCGGGTCAGGGTCAAACGCGTAAATCCGGCCGGTTGGATGATGATCGCGCGCGCTGACTGATCGACATGACGCGCCTGCGCGGTCGCCAGTGTGACATCGGTGACGACCAGTTCGGCCGCGGCAGCGGGATTCACGGTCAACAGCTGGTTCATTTCGATATAGGCTTGGCCGGGCTGGACGATGGCTTCAATTTCACCACCGGCTTGTCCGGTCAGCCGGTCCATCCAGCCACGCGCCGTCTGCATGGCCCCGGAGCTGCTCACCCAGGCATTGTCGCGGTAGCTGGTTTCAAGCGTCTGCGCGGCATCAAGCAGGGCAGCCTGGGCGGGATTTGACCGCAGTTCAGAGTCGGACACGCCCGTTCCAACAAGTGAAATAGGGTCGCTGGCACAGGCCGTGATCAAGCCGCAGGCGCAAAACGCCGCAAGAACACCCTTGTATCCACGCATCAAATGATATTTCCCAACACGAAATAATGCCCCAATCCGCAAGAGGATATAGTGAGTAGCCGTGAGAAGCTATGCAATATTATATTGCTGACGCGCTAACGACAGATGGATGCGATGGATACCGCCTATACACGCCGCCCGCTCTACCCGCCGATCCGGCCCAATCGTGCCTCACGCCTGGCTGTCGGGGACGGCCATGAGCTCTATGTCGAGGATTGCGGCCGGCCCGACGGGCTGCCAGTGATTGCCCTGCATGGCGGCCCCGGCGGCGGCATCTCCCCGGCATTGCGTCGTTTTTTCGATCCGGAGCGCTATCGCATCATCCTGTTTGACCAGCGTGGATGCGGTCGCTCGACGCCGCATGGTGCCTTGAACGCCAATACGACGGCGCACCTCGTTGCCGATATCGAACGCATCCGAGCAGCACTCGGGATCGATAAATGGGTCGTCTTTGGTGGCTCCTGGGGGGCAACGCTCGCCCTCGCCTATGCCCGCGAACACGCCAGCCAATGCCTGGGTCTGATCTTGCGCGGCGTGTTCACATGCCGCCAGATCGAGCTCGACTGGTTTTATCGCCGCGGTGCCAACATGTTGTTTCCCGACAGCTGGGAGCGGCTGGTCGGCTCGCTGAGCGCGACGGAGACCGAGGACGTCCTCAAAGCCTATTACGAGCGCATGCAGGAGCCGGACGTTGTGCGGCGGCGGCCGGACGCGCTCGCCTGGGCGCGGTGGGAAAGTGCGCTGATCAGCCTGGCCGGGCAACCCGATGCGCCGCTGGCCGATCCGCTGCGCGCTGACGCTCTCGCCCGGATGGAGACGCATTATTTTTACCACAGGGGCTTTTTCGAGCACGATGGCGCCCTGATCGACAGCGCGCCGCGCTTCAAACACCTGCCCGGCATCATCGTCCAAGGCCGCTACGACGTGGTGACGCCGCCGCAGACGGCCTGGAGCCTTGCCCGCGAATGGCCGCGCGCGCGGCTGCGCATCATTCCCGACGCCGGGCATGCGGCCGGCGAGCCGGGGATTGTCGACGGGCTGGTCCGCGCCACAGATGCCTTCGCCGACCAGTTCAGCTAGCGACGGGCCCGCCACCCTGAACGGGGGCAAACCTGGCCATAAACAGCAAAGGGCCCCGCCAGCAAATCACGCCGGCGGGGCCCTCACTATTGCATGCTGTAACCCGCAGAGCGGGGCCGGTTAGCCGAGGCCAACCATGGCGCCGATCCGGCCGGCATTGAAGCGGTCGTCCAGGCCGAGCACAAGAATGGAGCCAATCGCCACCGGTACAATATAGCGCACCGCGAAGTGGAAGAAGGCGAACAGGCCCGGCGAGGCGTGGCTCAATTCAGTACGCATCAGGCTCTTCGGGATCACCCAGCCGGCAAAGACTGCGACCAGGAAGCCACCGAGCGGCAGCAGGATCTGGCCGGAGAGCACGTCGACGAACCCGCCGGCGAAGGCCTCCGAATACACCGCACCCGCGCCGATCATGAAGGCAAAGCCCCCCAGCAGCCAGGCGGTCATCGAACGGCCGAAGCTCGCATTTTCCTCGATGAAGGCGACCGTCGCCTCCAGCAGGGAGATGGACGAGGTCAGGGCAGCGATAAAGGCCAGTGCGAAGAAGGCGCCACCGATAAAATTACCGGCCGGCATGGTCGAGAAAACCTGCGGCAGGGCGGTGAAAATCAGGCCGAGACCGGCAGCCGGGTCCATCCCGACCATGAAGACGATCGGGAAGATCATCAGGCCGGCGATCAGCGCGACAATCGTGTCGGCCGAAACGATCAGGACGGCGGATGAGCCGATATTGGAATCCCGTGGAAGATAGGAGCCATAAGTGATCATGATCGCCGAGGCGACGCTGACCGAGAAGAAGGCCTGGCCGAGTGCGGCGACGAATGTCTGGCCGGATATGGCACTGAAATCGGGCGCAAACAGATAGGTCAGCGCAGCGCCAGCCGCACCATTCATCATCGAGTAGATCGTCAGGCCGATCAGCACGAGGAAGAAGAGCGGCATCAATATCGTCGCGACGCGTTCAATTCCGCCCTTCAGACCACGCGACACGATCAAGATGGTCAGGACCATGAAGGCGAAGTGCCAGAACATCTTGATGGTATCGGTGTTGTAAAACATCGTTGCGCCATCGGGCTCGGCGAAACCGCCGGCAAAGCCGGCCGCCGAAAACGCCATCACCTGACCGGCGATGACGCTATAGGTCGTCAGAACCAGGAAGCCGGCAGCGGTACAGACCCAACCGACGATGGACCATTTGCCGGATTTCCCGGCCTCGACCGCCATTTTGCGGGTCGAGGTGATCGCGGATTGTTGAGCGTGGCGGCCGATTGCCAGTTCGGCCATCAGAACCGGCAGGGCGAACAGAAGGACGCAACCGATGTAGATCAGCACGAAGGCCGAGCCGCCATTCTGTCCCGTCATGAACGGGAAACGCCAGAGATTGCCGAGACCGACAGCCGAGCCGACCGCGGCCATGATGAATGCAAAACGCGACGACCAATGGGCGTGCGTGCTCGCGAGCGCTGCTGCCATGAAACTCTCCCCTCAGGTCCGGCGATCTGTGCGCCTGGACGGTTATTAATTGCCGCGCACATTTCCCCAACCCTACAGCCGGGTCAAGCATGGGATTGCTGCAAAGCGCCGATCAGCCGAACAGGCCAACCCCGCGCGGCGGTTCGGCATTGCGGTGAATATGGGCACCGAGGATGAGTCCGAAGCCGGCCAAAACCGCCAGCATCACAGTCCCGCCATAGGAAATCATCGGCAGCGGCACGCCGACCACCGGCAAAACCCCCATCACCATGCCAACATTGATGAAGACGTAGAGACCAAATGTGGTTGCAACGCCCATCGTCGTCAGGCGCAGGAAAGTCGACTTGCAGCTGGTTGCGATGGCGACCGTATTGGCCAGAATCAGGGCGTAGACCGTCAGGATGACGAGGCCGCCGACAAAGCCGAATTCCTCACCAAGGATGGTAAAGATGAAGTCGGTCTGCTTTTCGGGCAGATAATCCAGCTGCGACTGCGTGCCCTCCATGAAACCCTTGCCGGTAAAACCGCCGGATCCCAGAGCGATCTTGGACTGCAGAATCTGGTAACCGGCGCCGAGAGGGTCGGAATCGGGGCTGAACATCGTCATGATGCGTTGCCGCTGGTAATCCTCCAGACCATAGCTGAAGAAACCGATGCCGCCGACAATGCCGGCAATGATACCGGGCACGATCACCTTCCAGCTCAACCCGGCGAGGAAAATGACCGCACCGCCTGTAGCAACAAGCAACAAGGTCGTGCCCAGATCGGGCTGTTTCAAAATCAGCATCGCGGGCACGCCAATCAGGGCCGCTGGAATCAGCAGACCGCCGAGCCTGGAAACGCGCTCGGTCGGCAGGTCGTGATAGAAGCGTGCCAGCGCGAAAACCAAAGCGATCTTCATGATTTCCGAGGGTTGAAGCCGGATCGGACCAAGATCGAGCCAACGTTGCGAACCATTGACCGTCGCGCCGAACAATTCCGCCCCGATCAGCAAGACCAGCGCCACCGCATAGATCGGATAGGCGACGCCCATCCAGAAGCGCGGCGGGAACATGGCGATGACCAGCATGGCGGCAAAACCGACCGCGAAGCGAAGCGCGTGACGTGCCGCCCAGGGTTCCCAGGAGCCATCGCCAACCGAATACAGCATGCCGACACCGGCGGCGCCCAGCAGGACCAGGAGCAGGACCAGTGACCAGTTGAGCTCCATCATCTTGCCTGGCAGATCGCGCGGCACGCTTTCCCGGAAAACCGCCATCAGCTACCGCTCCGCGCCATATTGCCGAAATCGGCGAAGACACCGGGCCGGCTCGATGGGTCACGCGCCACAACGCGGCGCAGGATATCGCGCGCGGGCCGGGTCGCGGCGCTCGATCCGCCACCATGTTCGACCACAACGACAACGGCGTATTTGGGGTTGTCGGCAGGCGCGTAGCAGACGAACAGTCCGTGATCGCGCAACCGCCAGGGCAGATCGAGCTGGGTACGTACGCCGGATTCCCGCTCGGCCGCAGTGATGGAATAGACTTGGGCGGTGCCTGTCTTGCCGGCCATCTCGACGCCATCAAGCCCCAGACCACCGAGCGAAAAGGACGTGCCGCCCGGCTCCTCTGCGGCCGCACGCAATGCATCGCGCACGCGCACCAGCGATTCATCGCGCAAGCCCATATAGGCCGCTGGCGGCGCCATGGCGTTGCGATACAGCGTCGGCTCAATCGCTCGGCCGGAGGCAACACGCGCCGTCATTACCGCCAATTGCAGCGGCGAAGCCAGCATGGCGCCCTGCCCGATGACGGTGTTGTAGCTGTCACCGGTCGACCACCCCTGATTACGCTGCGCCCGTTTCCAGGCCGGGTCCGGCATGATGCCGCGCGCGACACCGGAAATACCGATGTCGAATTGCTGACCAATCCCGAAACTCTGCCCCATCGCGTGCAGGCGCTCGATGCCGAGCCGTTGCGCCGCTTCATAGAAAAAGATGTCGCAGGAGGTCTTCAGCGCCGTGCGCAGATTGACGGTGCCGTGCCCCTGGCGGCGCCAGCAATGGAATTCGCGCTCGCCCAGCCGCACCGAGCCGGAGCAGTGCACGGTTTCATTGGGCCGGAAAATATTGTGCTCGATCGCTGCCGCTGCCGAGACAGCCTTGAACGTGGAGCCCGGCGGATAAGTGCCCTGGATCGATTTCTGGAATAGCGGCCGGTGGTCATTATTGCGCAGGCCGGCGAAATCGGCGCTGGAAATGCCGCCTACGAACAGATTGGGGTCGAAGCTCGGCGCCGATACCAGGGCGATCAGCTCACCAGTATTGACGTCGATCACCACCGCGGCGGCGCTGTCCTGGCCGAGCCGCTCATAGGCATATTGCTGGATGTCGGCGTCCAGCGTCATGACGACATCGCGGCCCTGTTGCGGGGCATTCGATTGCTCGGGCAATTCGCGGATCACCCGGCCGACCGAATTGACCTCGATCTTCAACGCTCCGGCCGAGCCGCGCAAATCGCGCTCACGCGCGATCTCGACGCCGGTCTTGCCAACCTTGAAACCGGGATGACGCAATAGCCGTTCCGCCTCGCGGCTCTCATCGGCGAGGTCATCCTCATTGGGGGTTTGCACATAGCCGATCACATGCGCAAAGGCGGCCGCATAGGGATAGGAGCGGACTTCACCAACATCCGGTGCCATGCCCGCCAGCTCCGGCGCATTGAGATTGATGGCCGAGAAGGTCTGCCAGTCGAGGTCTTCGGCAACGGTGATGGCATTGAAGCGTTGACCCCGGCTGGCCGCACGCAGGACACGTTCGCGCTCGAAATCACTCAGCGGCATGAAGCGCGCGAGCCGGTCAAGCGCGGTTGCGATATCGCCGGCCTGTTCGGGGATAATGAGAACGCGAAAACTGTCGCGATTATCCGCCAGCAAGGCACCGAACCGGTCGAGGATGCGACCGCGCGAGGGCGGCACGAGCCGGAAATTGAACTGGTTGTCTTCCGAGAGGAGCCGGTAGCGCTCCCCTTCGAGCACCTGCAGCGAATACAGGCGCGCGCTCAGCCCGGTGAAGGCCAGCGCCCCGCCGCCCGCCATCAGCAGGGCGCGGCGGGTGAATTTCATATCCTGTTCCTGGCGATCAGCGCGCATCGGGTTTCGCGATCATCCTCCGATAAAGCCGGTACGGCTGCTGCGCCGACGGCGCAATGCAAAATGGGCGATCAGGGGAAACATCAGCATGGTCGCCGTCGCTTCGATCATCAAGGGGCGAAGGTCGGCCAGTTGCCCAAGCGCCAGGCTGCCGGCGCCATAGGCAATAGCATGCGCCAGCACCAGCGTGCCGGCAAAGCGGGCCAGGATCGGCGGCAGATCGCGCGGCATGCCATCCTCGCCGCGAAACCGCAGCGCCGAGATCGAGACCAGATAGGCCAGCGCCCATACGCCCATCGGCGCGCCGGTCAGCAAGTCCTGGCAAAGGCCGATCGAGAAGACGAGAATCGGTGGCATGAAATAGGGTCGCAGACCTGCCCACAGAAAGATGGCGATCAGTGGCCAGGTCGGCATGATATTGACACCGTCGACCAATTGCGTCGGCGCGGCCTGGATGACCAGGGCCAGGAAAACTGACAGGGCGCAGGCGGCGGCCGCCCAATAGGGTGTCTGGCGTTCGGAGGATTTTCTCATTCTTCACCTCCATCCGGCTGTGCGTCGCCGCCAGGACTTTCAGCGACAGGGTTCTCGACGACTGGGCCGTCGGCAGCAGCGAGCGGCTCGGTTGCCGGCGTTTCCGGCTCCTCGGCAGGCGCGTCAATGCGCTCGTAAGGCCAGACCCAGACGAAATCGACCGGTGCCTGGTCGGAATAGAGCCGAACCCGCCAACTGCCGTCGCGAGCCTCAACCGCTTCGCCGACCGGCAGGCCGCGCGGCAGGATACCGTCATCGCCGGAACTGACAATGCGGTCGCCAGCCTGAATATCCGCATCGCGACCGACATAATCCAGCCGCGGGAAGGCAGTATTGTCGCCAATCAGAATGGCGCGGGCATTGGAGCGGTCGGCCATTACGGGAATGCGGCTATTGAGATCAGTCAGAAGCAGGATGCGCGCGGAGCGGCGTCCGCTCTCGAACACGCGTCCAACCAGACCGTAGAGATTGATCACCGGATAGCCATCATCAATGCCGGCATCGCGGCCGCGGCCAATCAATCGGGCACGAACGAAGGGGCCTTCCGGGTCCGCCACGGTCCAGGCACCAATCCTGTCACGCGTCGCCGGCGTATCGATGTCGAGCGCGGCTTCGTAGACTTCGATCCGGTCGCGTTGGCGATAGGCCAGATCTTCCCAATAACGCGCCTCGACCAATTGCTGGCGCAGCTCGGCATTCTCATCGGCCAGTGCGCCCTGGCGCCGGAAATAGGGGCCGATATCCTTGAGGCCGCGAACCGGTTGGGCGGCCAGTTCCAGCACCGGTGCAGCGATGTCGGTGAAGCCTGATCGAAAGCTGGCAAAGCCGTCCGAGCGCGATTCAGGGCGATCAAATGCGATCAGGGCGCCGGAAAGGACAAGCAGGGCGATGAACAGGGTTCGAGAAAACCGAACCCCACCCTCACCTTCATGCCGTCCTGAACGACGAGACGCCACGACTCACTCCTGCCCTTGCGTGAACCGGCAGATTAAACCGCTTCAGACAGAATTGGGCGCCAAAGCTTAAGATCTTCAACCGCCTTGCCACAGCCCAGCACGACGCAGGACAGCGGATCATCGGCGAGACAGACCGGGAGACCGGTCCGCTCACGCAGCTCGGTGTCGAGATTGCGCAGCAGCGCGCCACCGCCGGTGAGCACAATCCCCTTGTCCACGATATCGGCGGCCAGCTCGGGCGGCGTCGCCTCGAGCGCCTGCTTGACGGCTTCGACGATCTGCTCGACCGGCTCGGAGAGCGCGTCGGCAATCATCGCCTCGGTGATCGAGATTTCGCGCGGCACGCCATTCATCAAGTCACGGCCCTTGATATCCAGGGTCAGGCCTTCGCCCTTGACTGGCGGCATGGCCGAGCCGATTTCCTTCTTGATGCGCTCTGCGCTGGTTTCACCGATCAGGAGATTAGCCGAACGGCGAATGTAATTGATGATGGATTCATCCATCTTGTCGCCGCCCACGCGGACCGAGCGCGAATAGACGATACCCGACAGCGACATCACAGCAACTTCCGTCGTGCCGCCCCCGATATCAACGATCATCGAACCGGTAGGCTCATCGATCGGCAGGCCAGCGCCGACCGCAGCAGCCATCGGCTCGTCGATCAGATAGACTTTGCGGGCGCCAGCGCCGAGGGCGGATTCATGAATTGCGCGGCGTTCGACCGCCGTCGCGCCCGACGGCACGCAGATCACGACCTGCGGGCTGACCATGGAGCGGCGATTATGCACTTTCTGGATGAAATGCTTGATCATTTCCTCGGCGACGTCGAAATCGGCGATGACGCCATCGCGCATCGGCCGGATCGCTTCGACATTACCCGGCGTCTTGCCCAGCATCAGCTTGGCTTCCGCCCCGACCGCCTGGACGTATTTGCGCCCTTTCTCGATCTTGTAGGCCACCACGGAGGGCTCATTGAGCACCACGCCGCGTCCCTTGACGTAGACGAGCGTGTTGGCGGTGCCAAGATCGATGGCGATATCTGCAGAAAGTAAGCCGAAAAGATAGTTGAACATAGAGCGCGCTGGTTTCGAGGGGTGTGGCGGCAATGCCGCGGGAAAGCTTTTTTTGTTGTGCGATGACCCGCGCCATATTGCAAGGGGTACGCAGGTGCAAACGCATACTGTCCAAGTCGATCGGCTAGGTCTCGACCTCATCTTTCGCCGGCGGCGTGGCGCCATCGACCGGGCGATTTCGCCGCAACCAACGCCGGGCGACCAGCATCATGCCGATCCATCCGGCCAGTGCGAGCGCCAGGGTCAGACCCAGCAGCAACTGGCCCTCGCTCATCATTGCCAGAATGCTTTGTCCCGCCAGGGCAACAACCAGCAGCTTCGGACCGGTCCCGAGCAATGTCCCCAGACCAAAGGCCCAGTAGGGCGTGCGCGCCATGCCGAAACCCATATTGACGACGATAAAGGGACCGGAGGGTACCCAGCGCACAATCATGCTCGCCAACAGGCCGTTGCGGCCGATGAAGTCGGATATCCGGTTGGCCCAATCGCCGCCGAACCGGGCCAGCAGGCCAGCCCCGAACCAGCGTCCGAGAAAATAATTGACCGTTGCTGCCGCCAGCGTCGCGATCCAGGCGTAAATAAAGCCGGTTTGCGGTCCGAATGCGACGATGGCCGCCGCCATCAGCCCGAATTGCGGCACGCCGAGAAACGACAACGCGATGAAGACGATTATGGTCAGCGGCAAGGCATACCAGCGGCTGGCCGCAGAATCGAACCAGTCATCGATGGCACCCGGCCCGATATCGAGCACAAAACGCCCGATCACGAACACGGCCGCGACCACCGCAAACAAGGCGATGGAGACGCCGATGGCGCGTGCGGCCCGCACATCGAGGCGCAGCATGAATTGAATCAGAGCGTTCATTCTCTCCGGTACCCAAGGGCAAGATGCGAGCTAACTAAACACGGATCCGCGCGCCTGCAATGCAGATCATCCGTCATTCTGTCCGGGTTCGTCCGCAACTTCGCCAGCCGCGATCGCCGTCAGCTTGGCGCGTTGCAGCGCCAGAATGCCCAGCTGCTCGTCCAGCAATTTGAGAATTTCCCGCGCTTCCTGCTGGTCGACAACGCCCGGTGAGCGCTCCGTCTCGCCCAGCGAGTCCATCAGGGCGGCGATATTGCGGGCATTGCCGCGGCTGGCATCGCCAGCCAGTGACAGCCAATTGACGTCGGCGGCCTTGTCGACCGGTACGAAAATGCCGCCGGCCAGCGCAGCAAGGTGCTGGGCCGCCGCCGTGGCCCCGGATTCGGTCAGCCGTGCGATACGGGTATAGGAGATTTCATTGCTGGAATCGGGATCGGCGAGGGCATAAACACGCGTCCGGCTGAGCTCGAGCAGGTTCATCACTTCGGGAATGCCCCCGACTTCCTCGAACACACGCGCCACGACTTCCTTGGGTTCGCCGTAGCGGCGCTCCTTGACCGGATTGAATGCCATCTTTGTCCCCAGCATCGATAATGAACCCCTGTAATTGACAGAGATGAACAGGTTTATTGTCTATTTCGTGGCAGTGCCAAGCCTTGAGCGCAATTCAGCGCCCGCCGCCTCGATCGGCAAGGTGCGGTCGCGCGCCCTTTCGGCCTCCAGCCGGTCGCCCGATTCATAGCGCTCGACCCATTTGCGCGCGAAGCCGCCAGACTCGATATCCGCCATCGCGCCGTCAAACACTTTGAGCAATTCAGGACCGGCAATCGCGTCCTCGATTTCGCGCGCACCGAATTCCGCCGTGTCGGAAATAGCTTCATACATGCCCGCTATACCGCGCTCCTGGATCAGGTCGGCGAGGTATTTCAGCTCGTGCACGCAATCGATATAGGCCATGCGCTCGCTGACCCCGGCCGCCGTCAACCGCGTAAAACTTGCCTTGGCCAGGGCCACCATGCCGCCCACCAGCACGACCTGCTCGCCGAACAGGTCCGAGACGGTCTCCTCGCGGAAGGTGGTTGGAAAAATCCCGACATTGCCCGACCCGATCGCTGCCAGATAGGCCAGCGCCAGCGCGCGCGCTTCGCCGCTGGCATCCTGATGCACGGCCCAAAAACCGATCAGTCCGCGGCCCTTGAGGAATTCCTGGCGCACGGCGCCGCCGGGGCCCTTGGCCGCAGCGAGGATGATGTCCGCGTCGGCCGGCGCGTCGATCATGCCGTAATGTACCGAGAAGCCATGACAGACGATCAGCGCCTGTCCCGGCTTGCGCCCGGGCAGAATATCCTGCGTCCAGATCTGACGGTGCGCCTCATCGGCCGCCAAGAGGGCGACGGCATCGGCCCAGGCGGCCGCCTCGGCCACTGTGACAACCTGAAACCCGTCCGCCTCGGCCTTGGCCCGCGAGGCGGAGCCGGCGCGCAAGGCGATACGGATTTGTGTCACGCCGCTATCGCGCAGGCATAGCGCATGTGAGCGCCCGTGATTGCCATAGCCGACCAGCGCGATGCGGCGGCTGGTGATCGGTGCGAGATCGATATCGCGTGTGTAGAGCGGCTCAGCGGGGTCGGGCGTCATCGACAAAATCATCCTCGGCTATCATCGTAGGACAGGGCGCATCCTCATGGCCCAAGTCCAGTCCCCGGATTTCTACGCCGCCTTGCCTGATCTGGCGAGACATGACTGCCCGCCGCCGTATCAATCAGCGCGCAAGGATGGCCGCCAGCTCCTGGCGCGCCGTCTCCGGATCCAGCGCGTGAATGCGTGGCCAGTCCGCCTGCTGATTGCGCAGCCAGGTCAGCTGCCGTTTGGCATAGCGGCGCGAATCCCGCTGCGCCAGAGACACCGCCGCGTCCAGCGCGATCTCGCCGCGCAAATGCGCCATCAATGGCGGCACGCCCAGCGCCTTGCTGGCTGGCAGAAGCGGGTCCAGCCCAAGCTTGGCAAAACTTCGCACTTCGTCGAGTGCGCCGGCTTCGAGCATGAGCTCGAAACGGTGGTCGATCCGGTCGTAAAGGACTTGACGCTCGGGTTCGATCGCAATGCCATGCCACTGCGCTGCATCCAGCAAGGGCCGCGTCTCGGCATGGAAAGTCGTCAGTGGCTCGCCGGTCGCATAGCCAACTTCGACGATACGGCTCAGGCGTTGCAGATCGGCCGGTTTGACGCGGGCGGCACCGACCGGATCGAGCCGCTCGGCCTCACGGCGCAAACCGTCCGGACCGGCGCTGGCAATCAGATCGGCCACCCGGCGGCGCGTGTCAGGATCAATCTCGGGCACCGGTGCCAGCCCCTTGGTCAGGGCGAGAAAATACAGCCCGGTGCCGCCGACCAGGATGGGTGTGCGGCCACGCGCGCCGATGCCGGCAATCAAGGCCAGGGCCGCCTCGGCCCAATGCCCGACCGACCAGCGTTCGGCCGGATCGACCGAGCCGAACAGATGATGCGGCGCGCGCGCAAAATCGGCTGCGCCCGGCTGCGCCGTTATCAGTGGCAGTCCGGCATAAATCTGCATCGAATCGGCATTGATGATCTCGCCGTCCAGCGCCTCGGCGGCCGCCAGGGCCAGCGCGGTCTTGCCCGCCGCCGTCGGTCCCGCAATCAGCAGGCAGCGCGTCACGGCCGGATGGATTGCAGCACGTATTGACCGCCGCGATTGAGCTGGAAGCGCACCGGGCCGGTCGGAATGCCATCGACGATACGGCGGATATCCTCGATCGAGCTCACCCGGGTAAACTCGACCTCTTCAATGACATCGCCGGGGCGCACCTTGCCGGAAGCATCGCTATTCACCGCCACTTCGGTGACCAGCACACCAGTTGCATCCGGATTGACCCGGAAACGGCGGCGCGAAGCGGTATCGAGCACCGCCAGTGTCATGCCGCGCACGGTATTGGTCTGGCCCTGATCGGGGGTGATGACGGCCGAATTGGCGGTGGCCGGCGCCGCATCGGTTGCTGCGACCGCCAGTTCGCCGACGGCAACGCGCAGGGTCATGGGTCGATCCTGGCGGATAATACCGATCTCGGCGACAAGACCGATTTCCGTCTCGGCAACCAGGCGAGGAAAACTGCGGCTATTGCGAACGCGGCGGCCATCAAAGCTGACCACCAGATCACCAGGACGCAGATCGGCCGTCGCCGCAGGGCCACCCGGCTCGACGCGCGAAATGATCGCGCCATACGGCGAGTCGAGTTCGAAACTCTCGGCCAGTTCCGGCGTCACCGGCTGCACACTGACGCCGAGCCAGCCGCGCCGGGTTTCGCCGAATTCGATCAGCTGCGCCACGACGCGGGTCGCGATATTGGAGGGAATGGAGAGCGAAATGCCGACGCTGGCACCCGTTGGCGACAGGATCAGCGTGTTCACGCCGATGACATCACCATCCATATTGAACAAGGGGCCGCCGGAGTTGCCGGTATTGATGGCAACATCGGTCTGGATGTAATCATCATACCGTCCGCCCGCCTCCCGGCCGCGCGCCGAGACGACACCGGCGGTCAAAGTTCCGCCGAGGCCGAAGGGATTGCCGATCGCGATCACCCAATCGCCGACGCGCGCCGCATCGCTATCGCCGAAGCTGACATGCGGCAACGCCTCGTGAACATTCATCATCCGCAAGACGGCCAGATCGGTCAGCGGATCGATACCGATAACTTCGGCCGCGAAAACGCGGCCGTCGGGCAGCGCGACTTCGACTTCGTCGGCGCCATCGATGACGTGATTATTGGTGACCACCAGGCCAGCGGCATCAATGATGAAACCGGAGCCGAGCGAATTGGCGATGCGCGGAGCATCGCCGAAGATTTCATTGAAGCGCTCGAGCGGTGAACCTTCGGGGAAGGATGGAAGGCCTTCGCCGGCATCGAGCCGCTGCGCAGCCGCGATATTGACGACGGCGGGCGAGAGACCCTCGGCCAGATCGGCAAAACCGCCCGATCCCGGATGCGCCAGGGCGGTCGCGGGCAGAACAAGCAGCAAGACGAGGGCAAACAGACGACGCATGAACTCAACCGATCCGAATAAGAAATACCGTTCTCTACACATTGATTGATAGCGCCTTGCGGCCCTGTGCCGCAACCACTGTGACGCGTTTGTCATCGAAGTGACGAAGCCGTCATGCACCCGTCAGGGCAGGAGGATGGCAACCAGCGCAACCCCGGATACCAAGGCGACCAGCCCCGCAATGCGCAGCTGGTCGCCCGGCATATCCATGATCTGGATCAGAAATCGCTTCATCGCCTCGGGTGCCAAGGCATAGGCGGCACCCTCAAGCGCCACAGCGACGCCCACTCCGACAAGCAATGCCGTCAACACGATTAGTTACGACCCGTCTCGCTACGGAAATAGTCGAAGAATTCCGAGTCCGGCGCCACGATGATTGGCGTACCCGCCCCGATCGCTTCCTGATAGGCGATCATCGAGCGATAGAAGGCGAAGAATTCAGGGTCACGACCATAGGCCGCGGCATAGATGGCGTTGCGCTGGGCATCGCCTTCACCCTTGATCCGTTCCGCATCCGCGCGTGCCTGGGCCCGGATAATCAACCCCTGACGATCGGCATCAGCCTGGATTTCCTGGGCTTCCTGGGCACCGACAGCGCGGATTTGCGCGGCGCGCTGTTCACGCTCCGAACGCATGCGCTGGAAGACGCGTTCGGCGATCTGTTGCGGCAGATCGGCGCGAAGGATGCGAACATCGATCACTTCGATACCGAGATTTTGCCGCGCGACCTGGGCTTCGACCGCGGTCTGGACCCGGTCCATCAATTCGGCCCGCTGACCGGAAACGACTTCCTGGGACGGGATCGAAGCGATCACGCCACGAAGTGAGTCATCCATGATCGAACGCAGGCGCGATTGTGCCCCGCGCTCATTTCCGACGGTCTGATAGAAGCGCAAGGGATCGACGATCCGGTAGCGCAGGAAGGCGTCAACAACGAGACGAACCTGGTCCGACGCCTGGATCTCTTCCGGGCTCATGTCGAATTCCAGATTGCGTTTGTCGAACATCAGCACATCCATGACGAAGGGCAGCTTGAAATGCAGGCCCGGATCTTCATCGCCAGCTTCATTGACGGCATCGACCGGTTCACCAACGCGCAGGATCAACGCCTGCTGCAGCTCATTGACCGTATAGACGCTCTGCAGCCCGACGAAGACGACGCCGAACAGGAGGATTATTCCGAGGGTGCGGATCATTGGTTATTCCCCTGACTGCGAGTGCGGTTCTGACCAAGTTGGTCAAGCGGGAGATAAGGCACGGCGCCGGACTGACTATCGAGAATGGTCAGATCGGAATCGCGCAATACGCCCTCCATGGTTTCCAGATACATGCGGTGACGTGTCACTTCGGGCGCCTGCACATATTCCTGATAGATGGAGAGGAAACGATCAGCCTGACCTTGCGCTTCGGCGATCACCGAGTCGCGATAACCTTGGGCTGCCTCGCTCAAACGCGCCGCATCGCCGCGCGCTTCCGGGATGACCCGGTTGGAGTAGGAGGTAGCTTCCAGGCGCAAACGTTCGGCGTCTTGCTCGGCGACATCCACGTCACGGAAAGCGTCGATCACGCTGGCAGGCGGCTGGGCGGTCTGGAGGTTGACCTCGAGGATCTCGATGCCGGCGGTATATTCATCCAGCGTCGTTTGCAGCAATTCCTTGGTCCGGCGCGAAACCTCGCCACGGCCCTCGGTGATGATGTATTGCAGATTCGACGTACCAATCACTTCGCGCATGGCGCTTTCGGCCACGGCGCGAACCGTGTTCTCCGGATCGCGGACATTGAACAAATAGTCCCGCACACCGTCGGGATAGCCCAGATTGACGCGCCACTGCACGGCAAAGTCGATATCCACGATATTCTGGTCGCGCGTCAGCATCTGACCTTCAGGACCGGCGCCGATGGTGAGCGTGTTGGTCGTCGTCACCTCGGGGAGGAAGACGGTCTCGATCGGAGTCGGGAATTTCACGTGCAGGCCAGGTGTGGTGGTCCGGCTGTATTCGCCGAAGCGCAGCACGACACCATTCTGGTTGGGTCCGACCTGATACCAGCCACTGCCGGGAAGCAGGAACCAGACACCAACGAGGATTGCCAGCACCAGACCGACGCCGAAAAAGCCGCCGCCCTTGCCGCCAGCCGCACCGCCCTTGCCGCCGCCACCGAACATGCCGCGGAAGCTGCGCTGCAATTGGCGCACAACTTCATCGAGATCCGGCGGCTCCTGGCCGCCACCCCCGCCACCCTCGGGCTTGCGGCCCCAGGGATTTTGTCCGTTTCCGTTATTGCCGCCACCGGACCCCCAAGGGCCTCCGCCGCCGCCGCTACCGCCGGTATTATCGTTCCAGGACATGGATGCTTCATTCCTCTCGATACGTTGTCTCATTAGATGAACGTTTGCGGGCAAAGGTTCAAGGCCTATCGGGCGGGACGTGCAGAGCGCCAATCCCGTTGACCCGGGCTCAGACCCGTTCCAGCACACGGCAAACGAAGGCATGATCATCGCCCGGCCCGGCCTCGCACAGCACATGGCTGGCCTCGATCCACGCCGCGTCGACGAGCGCGGGAAACACTGCATCGCCGGCCGGTTCCGCATCGACTTCAGTGACATAAAGCCGGTCGGCGCGCGCCAGCGCGGCGGCATAAATCTGTGCCCCGCCAATCACAAACACCTCATCGACCGAATCGGTGCGCGCCTGTGCGAGAGCGATATCGAACGCTGCGGCCAGATCGCCCGCCACTTGCGCGCCCTCGGCAAGAAACTCCGCCTGGCGCGTCACCACGATATTCAGCCGCCCCGGCAAGGGCCGCCTGGGCAGGCTGTCCCAGGTCTTGCGACCCATGATGATCGGCTTGCCGCTGGTGGTGGCCTTGAAATGTTTGAGATCGGAACTCAGCCGCCAGGGCAGATCGCCAGCGCTACCGATCACGCCATTGCGGCCGCGCGCCACGATCAGGCAGATGCTAGGCTGGCCGATCCGGGGCTCAGCGCTCACGACGGGTCCTCGCGCTCCAGCCAGCTGAGCCATTTTTCCTGAACCGCCGCATCGAGATCGATGCCCTCATCGCGCGCCATGAGCAGCAACATGCCGAGCACATCGGCCATTTCGCGCGCCAGATGCTCGCGCGCACCGTCATCGACCGGCTTGCGGCTGCGACCTGTGGCGGTGAGATAGGCTTGGGTCAGCTCACCGAGCTCTTCCTGCAATTTAAGCAGATACCAGTCGCCCGAGCGGTCGATGTCATAATGCTTGGCATAGATATCGGAGACCTGCGCGATGCGGGCGCCCAGTTCGCTGAGCCGGCGGCTCATACCGCCACCGGTGCCTTGATGCCGGGATGCGGATCATAATCTTCCAGCATGATGTCCTCATACTCGAAGCCGAACAGATCAGTGGCGTCGGGATTGAGGCGCAGGCGCGGCAGGGACCGTGGCTGGCGCGACAGCTGCTCAGCGACCTGATCCATATGATTGGAGTAGATATGGGCGTCGCCAAAGGTGTGGATGTATTCGCCCGGCTCCAGCCCGCACACCTTGGCGACCATCGTCGTCAGCAGGGCATAGGAGGCGATGTTGAAAGGCACGCCGAGAAACATGTCGGCCGAGCGCTGATACAGCTGGCAGCTGAGTTTTCCGTCGGCAACATTGAATTGATACAGCGTGTGGCAGGGCGGCAGCGCCATTGACGGCACATCGACCGGGTTCCAGCCCGACACGATCAGCCGCCGCGATGACGGATTGGAGCGGATCTGTTCCAGCAGATTGGAGAGCTGGTCGATCTCGGTGCCATCAGGCCCGGACCAACGCCGCCACTGCTTTCCATAGACCGGACCGAGCTCGCCATCGGCATCGGCCCACTCGTCCCAGATCTTGACGCCGCGCTCCTGCAGCCAGCGCACATTGGTCTCGCCGCGCAGGAACCAGAGCAATTCGATCGCGATCGATTTGAAATGCACCTTCTTGGTCGTCAGCAGCGGAAACCCCTCCGACAGGTCACAGCGCAATTGCCGCCCGAAGACCGAGCGCGTGCCCACCCCCGTGCGGTCGTCCTGGAGCGTTCCGTGTTCGAGGATATCGCGCAGCAGATCGAGATAGGCCGCTTCCGCCGCCGAGCCGGCCGCGGCCGCGCGTCCGGTTTCGGTTTCGGTTTCGGTTTCGGTTCCCGGTTCCAGAACGGCCATGTCTGCCATCGCGATCTCCACTGAATTGCCTGCCCGCACACTCTACATCCGATTCGCCGGCTTCGAACCGGCGGCGTCAGATTGATCCACACGTTTATGCCGCAGCCGGTGTCGCGCAGGCCAGGCCGATCACAAATCCGTGTCATTGATCGAAAACGGGCTTGCCTTGTCGATATCTGACGTTAGCTTGGCGAGACTGGAACATATAAAGAACACACAAATCTCTGAGGGAGACACATAATGCTGGGATATGTCACGTTAGGAACCAATGACTTGCAACGCGCCGCCGCGTTTTACGACAAGATCTGCGCCGAATTCGACGTCAGCCGCATGATGGATTTCGACACTTTCATCGCCTGGGGCAAGCCCGGCGGCGGTGCCGGCATTGCGCTGAGCAAGCCGCATGACGGCAAGCCCGCCACGGTCGGCAATGGCGTCATGGCCGCCTTCCAGGCCGCAGACCCGGCCCAGGTCGACAAGGTCTACAAGCTCGCCATCGAACTTGGCGCCAAGTGCGAAGGCCCCGCTGGCCCGCGCGGCGATGGCAGTTTCTACGCCGGCTATTTCCGCGATCCGGACGGCAATAAGCTGAATGTCTTCTGCATGTAGCGACGACGGCTCACGCCTCGGGACATGCTCTTGACCGTTCAGGGCAGGTGCGTGTCCCGGGGCGTGAGGAATCGAGGACACAAAACCAACAACTGCCCCGGCAAACTTGACTATCGCCGGTTTGGCTTTCCGCCTCCCAGGCTCTGCAATTCCTGTTGCAGGCGGGCCTGCTCCTGGCGCATCGCCTCGACTTGCAGGTTCTCGGCTTCAATGCGGGCATTTTCAGCTGCGATCCGGGCATTTTCAGCATCCCGGTTGGCGACTGGTGCAGGGTTGGAGGCAGGGGCCGGGTTGGAGGCAGGGGCCGGGTTGTAGGCCGGTGCAGAGTTGGAGACTGGGGCCGGGTTGGAGGCCGGGGCAAAGTTGGAGGCTGGGGCCGGGTTGGCCGCCTGAGCGCGGCCCGAGCGACCATTTCCGGCGGGGTCGGCAGAGCTCCCGCTATCATTATCCGTGACCCCGGTGGAGGCCTGGCCCCGACCGCCGCGCCCCTGTCCCGCCGGATCGGCACTGGCGCCGCTATCGCTGTCGGAGACACCCGAGCCACTGCGCCCGTAACCGGCCGGATCGGCGCTGGCGCCGCCATCACTGTCGGACCGGCCGGTATAGGTCTGCGCCAAGGCACCGCCATTGACCGCAGCCATGGCCCCGGTGGCGGCAACACCGCCCGCCACGCGTCCCAGAAATGAGCGCCGGCTCAGTGTCCCTTATATCGCCATCGATTTTCCCCCGTTGCTGTGATCACAGGCACGAGAGGAGATTGGAAACCCGGCTTGGCAAGCGCTGCCCGGTATAAAGCCTGCGGCGAGCGGGCGGCAATCATCGCCGACCCGGCGCCGCCATTGCATTGGGTCGTAGAGCTGGAGCGGACACGATCCGGTAATCCCCGCCCGATCAGGCGGGTCCGTTTCCATTCCTCACTCCCGGCAGAGGCAGACAGACATCGGCCCTCCTTCAGCAGCTGGCCAGAAGCAGAAATGCCGTTTCTTCACGGCGACACGATCCCGTTCAATCAGACAAGTGCACGCCTCTGCCCGCATCGCAATCAACCCCGTTGAGCGCCAGGTTTGCTTGTTTACGCTTTATAAAATAAAGTCCATCACAACATGAAGGAATATTCCCGTGGTTGAAACGATTGCCGAACTGAAAAGCGTGTCGATGAGTTATGGCAAACTCACTGCCCTCGACGCGGTCTCGCTGTCGCTGGGCGCCGGGGAAGCGGTGTGCGTGCTCGGGCCGAATGGTGCAGGAAAGACCACAGCACTCAAATTGCTCACCGGGCTGAAGCGCGCCCAGCGCGGCAAGGCGTTATTGCTTGGGCGCAACCCGCGAACACCGCAGGCCCGACGTGTGATCGGCGTGACGCCGGAGGACGCAGCCTTTCCGCACGGTCTCAAAGTGCGTGAACTCTTGGCATTTGCCCGCGCCCACTACCCGGAACCAGCCGATCCCGTGGCGATCATCGAAGCCTTTGACCTCGGTGAAAACCTTGATCGCATGGCGCTCCAGCTCAGCGGCGGCCAGCAGCGCAAGCTTGCCGTGGCGCTCGCCTTTTGCGGCGCGCCCCGGGCGGTATTTCTCGACGAGCCGACAACCGGCGTCGACGTCCAGTCGCGCCAGCGCATGTGGGCCTATATCCGCAAATACAAGCAGGCCGGCGGGGCGATCTTCCTGACCACTCATTATCTGGAAGAAGCCGAATTCATCGCCGACCGCATCGTGCTGATCAATCAGGGGCGCATCATCCGCTCTGGCCGGGTCGGGGAAATTCGCGATGCCGTGAATGTGCGTGTGATCCGTTTCGACAGCCCCGCCGCACCGGCGCTCCGCGCCGCCCGCCATACCGGCAGCGAGGGTGAGCGCCACAGCTATCTGTCTGCCGATGCTGATGACAGCGTCCGCGCCCTGGTCAGCTCCGGCATCGATTTTTCCCGGCTGGAAGTCTTGCCGGCCTCGCTGGAACGCGCCGTTGGTGAATTGCTTGGGAGTGACGCGTCATGAGCCTGTACAGGACCTATATCCTCTCCGTGATGGTGCCTCTGCTGCGCACACCGGCCTATTGGGTGCCGCTCGTGGTCTTTCCCAGCCTGCTCTATTCCTTCTTCGGCCTGCCGCCGTCGCAACAGGGCAGCGAGATCGCCAATATCCTGCTGGCATCCTGGAGTGCCTTCGCGGTGATCGGTATCGGGTTTTTCCAGTTCGGCGTCAGCATTTCGCAGGCGCGCGAGTCGAAGTGGGAGGATTATGCGCGCACCCTACCGGCCGGCGCCGCGCCGCGCTTTGTGGCCCAGGCCGTGACGGCCATTCTGTTTCTGGCCATGGCCCTGGCCCTGCTGTGGACGGTGGCCGCACTGGCGGCACCGGTCTCGCTGCGCCTGGAGCAGTATCTGCGCCTGCTTTGGGTATTGCTGCTGGGCGTCATTCCCTTCGTCACGATCGGGGCGGCGCTGGGCTATTCAATCCCGGCGCGCGGCGCCGTTCCTATCGCCAACCTGCTCTATTTGCCGCTGTCCTATTTCGGCGGGCTCTGGCTACCGCCGCAGATGTTGCCAGATATCGTGGCCCAGATATCGCCCTTCACCCCGACCCGGCAGCTGGGTGAACTGGCCTGGGCCGCCGTGCTCGATTCGCCCATGCCCTTGGCCAGCATCCAGGGTCTGGCCGCCTATACGGCGGGCGCGGCGGTGATCGCACTGACGATGTGGCGGCGCGACGAAACCATCAAAACCGGTTGAGATCGCGATAGACCCCGCCAAACCGGTCGCGCGGCCGGCGGACACCGCCGTCAAGAACGTCATCGGCAAATTTTCGCAGCTCGCGAACGCTGAGGGCCCAGCGGGGAGCTGGCCTCAGCCCCCCCGTTACTCGTTTCAACCGCCAACACAGCGTGCAACCCTTTAAACATCGCACGCGATGGCCTATATTGACCCTGTCAGCTTGCTGACTATGGCGATAAACGCGCTCGTAATAACCAGACCGGACCCGGGGGCAGTACCCGGCGGCTCCACCATTACCTTCAGCTTGTATTGGCAAGCGATTATGGGGCCGAAATAGGATTGACGGATGGGTAAAGGAGAATGCTTTTGCCCGGGTGAGGCCCGATACAGGCTCATTCTTAAAGTTGCCAATGACAACTTTGCTGAAGAAGTTCGTCTCGCTGCCTAGTCAGCGCGTCTAACTTCGCACTAAACTCCTGGGTGTTCGCACGCTCAGGCGGGGTTCGGAGGCACCTGGCAACAGAAGCCTCCACTTTATCTCTCACATTGATGGCCCCCTGCACCCGCTCGCGCGCGCCAGCCCGCGCTTGACGCACCTCCCTTGTCACAGGCTAGATGGAGCTCACCGTGCGGCCCAGGAGCCTCAATGACCTCGACCCAGCCGCCTGCCGACCCCGCCAAGGACGCTTGCGCCAATTGCGGCGCCCCGCTGGAAGGGCCCTATTGCGCTGACTGTGGCCAGTCGGAAGCCGATCTACGCCGCCCCGTCCTGTCTTTGGTCACAGATTTTCTTGATGGCGCGATTTCCTGGGATGGCCGTTTCCTGACCACTTTGCGCGGCCTGTATACGCGGCCCGGAAAGGTCGCCCGCGATTATGTCGATGGCAAGCGCATGCAGTTTTCTCCACCCGTGCGGATCTATCTGATCATGACGCTGGCCTTCTTCGCCCTGAGCGCTGCAGCCGGCACGCGCCCGGTCTCCATTTCCTTCGCACCCGACGCCGCCACGATTCGCAGCCAGACCGCCGAGGATATCGAGGCGAGACGGCAAACTTGGGCGGCACTGGAAGCGGCGGAGCAGGCCGATAGCGACGGCCCGACCTTCACTTGCGGCGTCATGCCCGGGCCGGACGAGATCGCTCCGGATGGCAGCCTCGTTTTCGCCCGGGATTCCGGCATTAATGTCACCCTGTTTCAGCGCGGCAGCGCGCCGGAGGGCCGCAACCTCGACCTGGCGGGCGAGGAGTGTTTCCGCGCGGCACTGATTGCCCAGGACGCTGGCTGGATCGTGCCGGTTGTCCTGGAAGCCATCCGCCATCCACGTGCCTATGAAGCGCGCGCGGCAGCGATTGCCAGCCAGGCCTTCCTGATCATGGTCGCTGCCTTTGCATTATTGAACATGGCATTGCATCCCCGACGGCGGGCGATCGAGCATGTTGTCTATTCGCTCTACTGGAATGCCAGCATGGTCCCGGCTGCGATGCTGATCGTCCTCGCGGCCAATCTTGGCGGCGGCGCTCTGCCCACCATCATCGCCCTCGTCATCATCGGCATCGCGACCCAGGTCTTTGCGGCGCTGCAGGAGCGTGGCTTCTATGGCTCGAGCTGGCTGGGCACCGCCTTGCGGCTGCCGGTTCTGCTGACCGGATATGCGGCGAGCATGACCGCGGTCTCGGTCGGCCTGATCTGGCTGGGCGCGCGCTGAGGCGGCGCCATTTTCCCGCCACACGGGAGAAACCTGGACAACCGCTCAACCAGCATCACCTCTTGTGCAGTGAAACGACCAGAATGCGTTGACCTGCTCACGGCGTGAGTTACCCTTGAGGCAAGGGAAAAACGGGGATGTCCATGGCCAAGGATCTGATGCGCTACGACTTGATGGCGCAAGAGGCGCTGCGCGGCGTTGTTCGTCAGGCTCTCCTCAGAGCGGCCATGCCGCAAGGCCTGCCCGGCCCGCACCATTTCTACATCACCTTCCGCACGCGCGCGCCCGGGGTCGATATCGACCCCTCCCTGCTCGACAAATATCCCGACGAGATGACGATCGTGCTGGAACATCAATTCTGGGATCTCGAAGTGACCGAGACCGGTTTCGAGGTGACGCTGAAATTTGGCGGCGTGCCGAAATATATCAAAATGCCCTATTCGGCGGTCTCGCGCTTTCACGACCCCAGCGTCGGCTTTCACCTGCAATTCGACCAGGCCCTCAACGGTGATGATCCGGCGGCCGATCACGGACCAGGCTCGAAGCCCAGTGCCAGGGGTGTGCCTGCGGAGGGCGAGGCCGGCCAGGTCGTCAGCCTCGACAGTTTCCGCAAGAAGTGATGTCTGGCCAGCGCCCGGTTGCACCCGATCTGAGCGACGGGCCGGTTCACCGGCTCGATTCAGCGCAGATCCGCGCCCGGCTCACCAAAATGACCAATCTTGAGCATGCCGCGACGCTGCTGGGCTTCCGTCTGCTCGAATTCTCCATCGAAGACGGCTGGCTCGAGGCCGAGTTCAATCCCTCGCCGCAGGTGTCCAATCTGCGCGGCGGTGTGCAGGGCGGCATGATGTGCGCCATGCTCGATGAGGTGATGTCGCTTGCCGTTCTGGTCGACCAGGGGTTCACGGTCGGGGTGCCGACACTGGAGATGAAGACCAGCTTTCTCGCACCGCTGCCACTGGCCAGGTGCAAGGCGCGCGGACAGGCGCTGCGTGTCGGCCGCAATGTCGCTTTCATGGAAGGCACGATCTGGACCGGCGACGGAATCATCGCCGCCAAGGGCACGGCGACCTGCCAGGTGCGCCGGCCACGGGCGCTGCGCGACCCGGCGTAATCCGGGATTTCGAGAATCAGGCGTCTTCGAGCACGCGCTGCCGAACCGCCAGCGGCGGTGCAATCACCGGCGGCGGACTGATCGGTCTTGCCACGATGCTGACACGCGCATGCTCGCCATCATGTTTGGTCACAGAAAGCGCGTTGACCGGACTGTCCTCGTGAAACACGACTCCGGTGAGCGCTTCGAACACGGATTTGGCGACATGATCGACATCCTGGTCGGCGCTGGTGCCCGGCCGCTCAATCCGGATACAGACCTCATAGACAAGGCCCGGCAGTCGATCACGCCTGAATTCCAGCCGCAGGAATTCACCGATCAGCGACCGGAAACGGCGTGTCTGACTGGTCAGCGCATCGACGCGCAGATTGAGTTTATCACCGGACATGTCCTGAAAAATCGCCCTTGATACCAAGCTGTCCAAATGCTGTGCCCCCGCGGCGATGCGCATCATCGTCTTGATCCGTCATCTGTGAGTGATACACGTCCGACCTGTTCTTCACCATCTTCGTCCGGCGCGGCACGCGCTGCAAGGAGCTTCCCCTCATGCGCGAGACCCGCACCGAAACCGACAGCTTTGGCCCGCTCGAAGTTCCCAGTGAAAAGCTCTGGGGCGCCCAGACCGCCCGCTCCCTGATCAATTTCCCGATCGGCACCGAGACGATGCCAAAACCGCTGATCCGCGCCCTGGGCATCGTCAAATACAGCGCTGCGCGTGCCAATCGGCGACTCGACAATCTGGAAGCCAGCCTGGCCGACGCCATCGCCCAGGCGGCGCTGGAAGTCGCCGAAGGCAAGCTCGATGACCACTTCCCGCTCTCCGTGTGGCAGACCGGTTCGGGCACACAGTCGAACATGAATACCAATGAGGTTGTCTCAAACCGGGCGATCCAGATCCTCGGCGGCACGGTCGGCTCAAAGGATCCGGTGCACCCCAATGATCATGTCAATCGCTCGCAATCCTCCAATGATACTTTCCCGACCGCGATGCATATCGCGGCGGCCGAAGAGATCACCCACCGTCTGATCCCGGCGCTGCAGACGCTGCACAATGCGCTCAACGACAAGTCGCAGGCCTTCAAATCCATCATCAAGATCGGCCGCACGCATTTGCAGGATGCGACACCCCTGACGCTGGGCCAGGAGTTTTCCGGCTATACGGCGATGGTCGCCAATTCGATCCGCCGCGTCGAATCGGCCCTGCCGGCGCTATGCGAACTGGCCCAGGGCGGCACCGCTGTCGGCACAGGGCTGAATACCAAGATCGGGTTCGCCGAAACCTTCGCCGAAGAGGCGTCCGCACTCACCAAAATCCCCTTCATCACTGCGCCCAACAAATTCGAGGCGCTGGCGACCAAGGATGGTCTGGTCGAAGCGCATGGCACGCTCAATTCGGTTGCCGTCTCACTGTTCAAGATCGCCAATGATATCCGCCTGCTCGGCTCTGGCCCGCGTTCGGGTCTCGGTGAGCTGGCACTGCCGGAAAACGAGCCGGGTTCCTCGATCATGCCGGGCAAGGTCAACCCGACCCAGTGCGAGGCACTGACCATGGTCTGCACCCAGGTGATGGGCAATAACACCACCGTCTCGATGGCCGGCAGCCAGGGACATTTCGAGCTCAATGTCTACAAGCCGGTGATCATCTACAATGTGCTGCAATCGATCCGCCTGCTCGCCGACGCCGCCAACAGCTTCACGACACGCTGCGTCATCGGCATCACGGCGCGCGAAGACAATATTGCCCTGTTGATGAACCGCTCCCTGATGCTGGTCACCGCGCTCAATTCCACCATCGGCTATGACAATGCCACCATCGTCGCCAAGACCGCCCACAAGAACGGCACCACCTTGCGCGAAGAGGCCGTCAAACTGGGTTTCGTGACGGCGGAACAGTTCGACGCCATCGTGAAGCCGGAAAACATGCTCGGTCCGAAGGATTAGGCGATGAGCAGACCGGTCAATCTCAAACAGGCGCGCAAGCGCAAGGCACGGGCCGTAAAGGCGGTGAAGGCCGAGGCCAACCGCCTGCTGCACGGTCAGCCCAAGGCGGTGACGGACCTCGCCAAGGCACGGGCCGAGAACGCTGCGCGTGAGCTGGACGGGAAGAAGCTGGATAACTGATCAGCCACGGAGCATGCCTCGGCGCCCAGCCGGTGCGTGTCCCGACTTGGTGGGATGACAAAGATACGGACCCAGACTCGTCTCATCCCCCAACCGATGCAATTACATATTCCCCCGAACTCGTTTCGGGGCCTGCCGGAGGGGAATCCAGCCAGGCACTCAACCGCTGGCAGACCCCGGAATTCGCTGAGCGCCTCAGGCGGAAAATGGTGTAATTGGTGTTGGGGTCGTCGGACGAGCTTGGCTAGGGACCATCTCCCGACGGTGCGCGCCAACACCCGCACCCGAAACGGGACACGCACCGGCTGAACGCCGGACCATGTCCCGATGCCGACGCTAGAATCCCGAATTATACATCGGAAACTCGCCGCGCCGTTGCTTGTACTCGGCCCTGAATCGAGAGGCTTCTTCCGACTCGCTCAGGCTCTCGAAATACAGAAAGGCCATCGGTCTGACCGGCCAGTTAGCGGGCGGCTCGGCGGCGACGTGTTTGAAGGCTTCACGCAGGGAGCGCGAGGAGGCGATCTTCAGCACCGAGGATGGATCAGCCTCCGAGCGCAACAAGACATAGACGCCCGGCCGGTCCGGCACACGCCGCGCATTCATCGCCGAAAACGGCAGGGGGAGGCTCCACTTACGCATGCCCTGTCCTAGCATGCCAATTGCTGCAAATTGGTAACCGGATCCCGGCCAATAACAGCAGTGACGGCGAACCCGTTGCGGCAGGCGTGCCCGTCGATAGCGTTGCTGGCGAAGCGGCATGACATCATGCGCCAAGCGTTGAATTCCGGCGCCGCTGATACCTACCGAGCCCGTTCCGCCGCCCTCACCGCGTCCAGTGCCGGATCACGGCCGTCGGCATAATCGGCAAATGTCAGCGCCGCGTCGATATCGATATCGAGATTATCAACCAGCACGGGGAAGACGTGGAGACTGCTCCACGGGCAGTTGAAAATGCCGTGACACCCGTTCTGCAAATCGTAATAGCCGGCTGAATAGCGCGCCCGGAAACCGGAATTGGGCAGGGAATACCACCAGCCTTCAGCCCAGAACTGCAAGCGATCACCGATTGGCTCGCCGACCAGAAGCGTGCGTTCGGGCGCGGCCTCCTTGGCCACCGCAAGATTTACGATTGCAGCGGAAAACGTATTATTGCTCGCCAGCATGTAGATCCGCCCGTCCGGCCCGACAACATCCCCCAAGGCCGTCATCAGATCATGGGTGCGGGTCAGGTCGCCACCGCCATTGAAGCGTTGATCGACGATAATAACCTGCGGCGCCAAAGCCGCGATCTCCGACAGAACCCGGCTGGTGAAATCGGGAATGCTTTCGCCGGACTCATCGTCGAAATTGACCCGCAAACTGATATAGACCGCGTCGAGATCAGGCAGAGGCTGCATCCAGTAGCCGTTATCGGGGTGGCGCAAGTGCAGCGCATCGCCGGCGGGCTCAAACGCGATCCAGCGGTCGCTCTCACGCATCCACGGCAAGGGCAGATCGCCCGACCCTGTCCGCGATGCATCAGCCTCGGGCTCGATGGCGGGCAGTTGACGCGCCTCATTCGTGCCGTCAGCCAACTCAAGACGATAGATTGTGTCCGCTGCGCCCAGCCCGGCCGCGGCCAGATAGTCGGGTGTCTCCATCAGCAACGGCACGACCGTCGCGAAGTATTCGTCATTGCCACCGAATGCGTCCCTGAAGCGGCGGGCAACCGTCTCGACGGCTTCGCCATTAATGTGCGTGACCCGGGCACCAAGCAAATCTTCAAACCCGGGCAAGACACGCAGAATGCGCAATTCGCCGGCCATGAAAGCCGAGCGGACCGGCAGGCGCGCGAAGGGCTGGACCATTCGGCTTGCCGACGCATTGGAGTGACCATTGTCGATCACGGCCTGCACACGAGCGAGACCCAGCTGGAATTCCGCATCACTCATCCCGCCCAGTTCGGCGCGAACCGCATCAAGCGCTGCATCGAACCGGACCCGGTCTGCGGCGTCCATGGAGCGTTCATTGCGGCGCACATGATTGAAATGCTGCACATCCTGGGTGCGTGCCTCCAGCATTGTCGCCGGTTCCGGGAAGAAGAGCGGCGGCACCGGCATCGGATCGAAAACGATGACGGTCGCAATGATCACCAGGATATTTCGGCCCAGCCAGGCCAGCACGCCCAGGGCGGCCAACCAGAGATACCAGGGGATGACCCGGAATGGTGTCGTCACAACGCGCCAGATCGCCATAATATGTCTCCAACCCTCATCCGCCGCCAACGCGGCATTGTCGGGGATGAGATGCGTGGCGATGGCGATATGGATGCATGCCGTCTGAATCTGGCGCAGCGGCTTGTCTGAGCCAGCGCGCCGGGCGATGGTGCCGCCATGCCCTTGCTCAAACGCTCAGTCTCGCTCGCCGGCCATCGCACCAGCCTGTCGCTGGAGGCGGAGTTCTGGGCCGTGATCGATGCGGCGATTCGCGCCGATGGCCTGTCACTGGCCGGGCTGATCGCGCAGATCGACGAGGCCCGCGGTCTGGAACCGCTGGCCTCGTCAATGCGGGTCTGGGCCCTGAAACGGGCGCAGAAACCTGCTGCGGATTACTGAGCGGCGCTGCGCCGGGCGACCACAGCCATCACATCTGTCTCTCCATACGCATCAAATGTGATCGGTTCGTCGACGCCGCACTCCCAGTCGGGCGCCAGATAATCGGCAGCATCGCGGGCCATCTGATTGGGATTGGCCTGATCGACCGCCTCGATATAGGCGACCTGACAACCGCCGACCTCACCCTCGGATCGCAGGGCCGTCACGGTGAGATATTGTCCAGGGCTACAAAAGCCCGTGAAGATCGAGCGCAGGATTGTTGCGAAAGGCGTGCCCGAAGCGTCCAGCCGCCATTCCATGACGTCGCCAAACTGGTGACCAATATCAAGGTTCGGCGGACCCTCTTGCCACTGGGCCTCAACGCCGCGATCGGAAAAGGCGATAAAGGTGGGGGCGGGCATGGGGCCGACCCAGGTGTGGACAGTCCAGCCTTCATATCCGGCGCAATCTGCCAGTCTGGCTTCTTCGTTGTAGCCGGCGGCCACGGGGTCCGGATGGGTGCAATCGTCAAACACGCGCACATAGGCGCTGTCATTGGGCTGGGCGAAAGATGGCGCCGAGATGGCACCCGCAAGGGCGAGCACCCCGGCAAGGCTGACTGAGAGGGGATGTCGCATGGGATCTCCTGTTTGCACCTCACCCTTGGCGCAATCCCCCACACAACGCCACCTCTCATTCGCCCCCGGGGCTCACGCCCTGTTTCGCCGGCCTAGTGGCCGGGCCGGCGCTGGGCGGCGACGGTCATAACATCCATCTCTGAATCGAGATCGAACACGATCGGCTCCTCGACGCCGCACTGCCAGTCCGGCGCCAGATAATCGGCAACATCGCGGGCGATCTGATTGGCTTCCGGCTGCTGGGCCGCTTCAACATAGGCAACATGGCAGGCACCGAGGTCACCTTCGGGCCGCAAGGCCGAGACGGTGAGATATTGCCCGCCATCACCGGGCTCATAACCGGTAAAGATCGAGCGATAAATCGTCGCGAAGGCTACGCCGGACGCGTCGAGACGCCATTCCATCACCTGGCCGAGATCCTGGAAAACCGCAGCGCGCGGCGGGTTTTCGCCCCATTGCGTTTCCTTGCCGCGCTGGGAATAGGCCACCGCCGCACCATGTTCGCCGGCGATCATATGGACCGTCCAATCACCATAACCGGTGCAATCGGAGAAATGGATCGGTTCGTCCTCGGCCTGGTGTGTCGTGCAATTGTCAAACACGCGCACATAGGCGCTGTCATTGGCACCCTCGACAGGTTGGGTACAGGCTGGCGCAGACAGCGCGAGAATGGCGATCAGGCTTGCAGGAACAAAGTGTTGCATGGGGTCTCCCTTTTCCAGGGCACTCTAGGGTGCGAGGGCGGGTCTGTGCCAGAAAAAAAAGAGGGAAACGGCTCATGCCCTTGACCCTGGTCGCCGGAGCAAGGCAAATCGCCCGGTGTCAAATCCGAAGCCCAAAGCCTCCACCGGGGAATTCCTCGTCCGGCCCATCCGCGATGGCCGTGGCCCGGTGCTATGGGTGTTGGGCATTTTCGTCGGCCTGATCGCGGGCTATTCGACCATCGGTTTGCGGCTCGGCATCAGCTTTTTCGAAGAGACCGCCTTCGGTGTCACCGAAGAGAATCTGGCCAGCCAGGCCGCCACCCTGCCCTATCTGCGTCTGGTCCTGATCCCGCTGGCCACCGGCGTCGTGATCGCCTCGCTATACTATATCGGCCGCCGCTTTGGCCTGGTGACTGAACCGGCCGGCAAGGCGGTCGCCGATGTGCTCGAGGCGCGTGCAGTCAAGGGCGGCAAGGTCGATTTGAAATCCGGCCTGTATTCGGCCCTGCTATCGGCGATCTCGCTCGGCGGCGGGGCCAGTGCCGGCCGCGAGGGACCGGCCGTGCATCTGGGCGGCACAATGGGGTCAGCGCTCGCCGCCTGGCTGCAAATGCCCGCCCGCGCCAGCCGCATCCTGCTCGCCTGCGGCGCCGCAGCGGCGGTCTCGGCCAGTTTCAACGCGCCCGTCGCCGGCGCCCTGTTCGCCTTCGAGGTCGTGCTGGGTCATTACGCACTGCGCTCGATCGCACCGGTCGCGGTCGCCAGTGTCGTCGGTGCCCTGATCCTGCGGCTGCATCTCGGCGAGGACCCGGTATTTGGTCATCTGCCGATCGCCCCGGTCGGATTGTGGGATTATCCCGCCGCCGCCGTACTCGGCATAGCGGCTGCCGGCCTGGCCATCCTGTTTGATCGCGGCGTGCTGCACGGTCCGGTGATCGTGACCGGCTGGGCCGACCGGATCGGTTTTCCGCACTGGATGCTGCCAATTCCCGGAGGACTTCTGATCGGCCTGCTGGCCCTGATCGCGCCGGAAATTCTCGGCGTCGGCTATGAGGCGACGTCCAACGCGCTGAATGTCGCCTACCCGCTGCGCCTGCTGCTGCTCTTGATCGCCCTCAAGGTTATCGCCACCACCATCACCCTCTCCTTCCGCTTCGCCGGCGGCGTGTTTTCGCCCTCCATCTATCTGGGCGCGATGCTGGGCTCGGCCTTCGGCCTGATCATGGTCTCCCTGTTTGGCGATGCCACGGCGGGAGCCGGATTCTTCGCCGTCATCGGCATGGGTGCCGTCGCCGGGGCCGTGCTCGGTGCGCCGCTCTCGACGACACTGATCGTGTTCGAGCTGACCTCCAGCTATGAGGCCTCGGTCGCGGTGCTGGTTTCGGTCTCGCTGGCGACGATATTGACCCAGTCAGCGCTCGGCGGATCGCTGTTCCAGCGTCAGGTCATGCGGCATGGCTATGACATTTCCGGGGGCTCCAGCCGGCTGGTGCTGCAGACCGTGCGGGTACGCGATTTCATGATCACGCTCGATGAATGGGGCAAGGCGGAACTCGCCACCGGCGCCTGCCTGTATGAGGACGACACGCTGGGCCGCGCCATGGGCCTGCTCGACGCCGAACAGATTGACGGCGCCCCGGTGCGCAGCCGATCCGATGATCAATCGGTCACCGGCTGGGTCACCAAGGCCGACGCCCAGGCCGCCTATGCCCGGCGCCTGGCCGAGATCAGCGAAGAGGAGCACCGCTGATCGCATCCGGCGTCACTTCGCGCACCCGATTATCCGTCTGGAAAGAATGTCACCCTATAGATGGGCATCATGGACGCACAGCGGCAAGAGTTGACGGGGGAAATCCCGCTTCTGGGACAGGGCATTTTGCGCCCGGGCGCCCTGCGCGCTGCCAATATCAATCCGGTCACCGGGCTCGCGACCGACTATCTGAACCACTTCAATGAAGTGATGATGTTGATGGAAATGCTGCCCGACATGCCCGATTGCGCCGAAGACGTGCTCGACTGGGCGCCGGCCGATTATGCCGAGCACTTCTCCAATTCCGGCTTCAAGGACAAGGAGCTCGCCGTGCTGGCCTATCAGGCCGCACCGCATCATGTCCGCGCGCATCTGGTGACGGTGGTGCTGCAGATCGAGGCCGAAGTGGCCCGGGCGCAGGACCTGCTGCGCGCCGGCGTCGATGCGGCGGCCTGCCGCGCCGTCGCGCGGCTGGCGACCGATTGTATCAAACCGCTGATCATCGCCGCCTCCGGCGCGATTCACGGCCAGGTCGAAAATGAGGACGACTATCGCGATGACAGCGTCCAGGACGAAGTCGACGCCCTGTTCGACTAGTTGCGTGTTGCGACCATACACGCATTTTCATATTGTATGAGTAGGGTTGATACGGCAAATCGCGAATAAGCGGGCCGCAACCCACCGTTCCCAGTTATGAGACTTCAACCATGCCTCGCCTGACACTGATTCCCCACACCACGCAGCGGCCGACTCCATGCCCGGTCCATGAGTTGCAGGCGATCATCGCCGATCTGCATGCAGCGCGCGATGACATGACCGATGGTCCGGCAGTGCTGTGGCTGGTCAATGATCTGATGGCCTGTTGCGAGAGCCGGATCGAGGCGCTTGATGACGAGACTGCCAGTTCCGGCCCGGTCGCCCTGACCCGTCAGAATTTCCTCTCACGCCTGACGGGTTTCGCGGAGGATATCCGGCGTTCAAACGGTGCGTTGAGCGATGAATTCCTCGCCTTCATCGAAACCGCGCAAGTCGCGATGGACCCGCCGACCACCAATTGAGCGCAGGCCCGCCTGCCGCACTGATTGGCAAGATCGGCAAATGCGAACAAAAAACGAACAATTGCACATCACCGGCTTGGGATTGCGCCCCATTCAGTCCAGACTAGGGGATTGAACGACTCGTTATTCGCAGGCTGGCATGACTTCGCTCTCGATTTCCGACATGGCGCGCGCGGCGCCGCCCTCGCCTTATCTCGAAGGCCTCAATACCGAGCAGCGCACCGCTGTCGAGGCGCTCGACGGAGCCGTGCTGGTGCTCGCCGGCGCTGGCACCGGCAAGACCCGCGTCCTGACCACCCGCCTCGCCCATATCCTCGCCACCGGCCGCGCCCGGCCGTGGGAAATCCTCGCTGTCACCTTCACCAACAAGGCGGCGCGCGAGATGAAGGAGCGGGTCGGCAAGATTATCGGCGAAGCCGTTGAGGGCGTGCCGTGGATGGGCACTTTCCACTCGGTCTCGGCGCAAATATTGCGCCGTCATGCCGAGCTGGTCGGCCTGAAATCCTCGTTCACCATTATCGATACCGATGACCAGTTGCGCCTGATGAAACAGATCATCCAGGCCGAGGGCATTGATGAAAAGCGCTGGACGCCGCGCCATCTCGCCTCGGTGATTGATGGCTGGAAAAATCGCGGCCTGATGCCGGACCAGCTTGGCGAGGAGGACAAATACGCCTTCGCCGAGGGCCGCGGCAAAGATCTCTACACAATGTATCAGGCGCGCTTGAAGGTGCTCAATTGCTGCGATTTCGGCGACCTGCTGCTGCACACTTTGCACATCCTGAAAGACCATGGAGATGTGCTGGCCGAGTATCACCGCAAATTCCGCTATCTGCTGGTCGACGAATACCAGGACACCAATGTCGCCCAATATATGTGGCTGCGCCTGCTCGCACGCGGCACGGGCAATCTGTGCTGCGTCGGCGATGACGACCAGTCCATCTATGGCTGGCGCGGCGCCGAGGTCGACAATATCCTGCGCTTCGACAAGGATTTTCCCGGCGCCGTCGTGGTGCGGCTGGAGCGCAATTACCGCTCGACCGAACATATCCTCGGCGCCGCCTCCGGCCTGATCTCCGCCAATCGCGACCGGCTCGGCAAGACGCTGTGGACCGATGAGGAAGGCGGCGAGAAAGTCCAGGTGCGCGGCCTCTGGGATGGCGAGGCGGAAGCGCGCTTCGTCGCCGAGGAATGCGAGAACTGGGTCTCGGCCGGCCGCTCCTATGCCGATATCGCCATCCTGGTGCGCGCCTCATGGCAGATGCGGGCGTTTGAAGAGCGCTTCATCATGCTCGGCCTGCCCTACAAGGTGATCGGCGGCCCGCGTTTCTTCGAGCGCGCCGAAGTACGCGATGCCCATGCCTATTTACGCCTGGTGCGCTCGCCGGAAGATGATCTCGCCTTCGAGCGTATCGTCAACACGCCCAAGCGCGGCATTGGCGAGACCAGCGTCCAGAAGATCGCCATGCTGTCGCGCGAAAAACAGATTTCGATGACCGAGGCGACGGGGATCATGGTCCAGACCGATGAGATCCGCGGCAAGGCGCGCACCAGCCTGCAGGTTTTCCTGCGCGATCTGGCGCGCTGGCGCGACCTGTCGGAAACCAGCCCGCTCAATGAGATGGCCGAGATCATCCTCGACGAGAGCGGCTATACCGCGATGTGGCGCGAGGACAAGACACCCCAGGCCGCCGGCCGGCTGGAAAACCTCAAGGAGCTGGTCAGCTCGATGGCCGAATGGGACACGCTCGAAGCCTATCTCGAACATGTCGCCCTGGTCACCGATGCCGATCGCGCCGTCCAGGAAGACGAGGTTTCCCTGATGACGCTGCACGGCGCCAAGGGCCTGGAATTCCCGCATGTCTTCCTGCCCGGCTGGGAGGAAACGGTTTTCCCCTCGCAGCGCTCGCTCGACGAAGGCGGCACCAAATCCCTCGAGGAAGAACGCCGCCTCGCCTATGTCGGCATCACACGCGCCCGCGAACGCGCCATCATCACCTTCACCGCCAACCGCATGATCTATGGCCGCTGGCAGAGCGTGCTGCCATCGCGCTTCGTGGATGAACTCCCCCTCGACCATGTCGAGGCGAGATCCGAGACCGGCTATTATGAAGGCGGCGGCCCCGGCTTCGAAAACGTCCGCCAGACCGCCGACCCGATGGCCTCAAGTTATTCCAGCCCCGGCTGGAAACGCTACCAGGCCTCAGCCCAGGAAAACCGCCGCTCCGCCCCGCCGACCATCAACGCCAAGGCCAATTTGATCGAAAGCGGCCCCGTCGGCGGCGGCAGCGGTAAATGGAAAACCGGCGACCGGGTTTTTCACGACAAGTTCGGCTATGGCACGGTCAAAGTCTCGGACGGCTCGAAACTCACCGTCGCCTTCGATAAGGCCGGGATGAAGAAGGTGGTGGAAAGTTTTGTGAAGGAGCTGCCTTAGGGGGGCTTTTCGACGATAGCGCCCTACGATCCTCACCAGCTTCGACCCCTTCCCGGGGGCACCGCTTCCATCAAGGAAGAGGAGGGAGATTGATTGATGGGGCGCGCCAAGCTTGGCAATTGAATCACAAGACCTAGCCACAAAACGCCCTCCTCTTCCTTGATGGAAGAGGTGTCGGCGAAGCCGACGGAGCTGGTGAAGAACGTGGAGTGAGACACCTCGGCGTCCCTGGCGAAGGAAGGCGTTTGTTCGGTGACAGGGCTTCGCAGAAACCTATGATGGGGCCAGGAGGAAACCGCCATGGTCCTGCTTGCCTTCAGTCTGCTTTTCGCCACCGGTGACTGGCCGCTCCCGGTTGAAAGGGAGCCCTGCCGTCAGACACCCGCCCCTGGCCTGCCGGGCGGCGATGACCTTGTGTTTCTGCCCACGGACAGCAGTCTGGTGCCCGCCATCTTTCCCGCCGGCGCGCTGGAACGATTCACATGCATGTGGTTTTCCCACGAGCTGCATACGCTCGGCGATGGGCCCCTGGAGCCGGAAACCGGCGCATCGCTCTACCGATTCACATGGCTGCGGTCATTCCAGTCACCGGTGCGCTATCGCCTTGGCCTTCCCGACGATGGCACCGCCGGTTGGGTCGACTGGGCCGTCGTGACGACGCGGGACGGATTACGCAGTGCGCCGACTACCGGGCATCGCGACCTGACTGAAACGGAAACCGCAGATTTACGGGCAGCGGCGACGAGGGCAGACCTCTGCGCCATCAGCGTCGAGCTGGACACCTACGGTCTGGATGGCGAGGAATGGCTCTATGAATCTGTCAGTGAGGCGAATTATTGCTTCGCCCACCGATGGTCACCGCCGGAGGGTGAATTTCGCAGTTTCGGTGCCGGGCTGATCGAGATTACTGAGCTTGCGCCCTGAGCGCCCACCCTCTCCGTGAGGAGAGGGTCCGCCGGAGCCGGGGGTGAGGCGGGCCATGTGGACGATTCAGGACCGGCGCTGCGTTGACTAATCGCCGACCGACGGCCTTTCCCGCCTCATCCGCCCTTCGGGCACCTTCTCCTCACGGAGAAGGAACGCTGGCACCTGTCCCCGCCCTCCTGATCAAATCCACCAATGCCCTCAACACCTTCCCCCGCCTCTCCCGCCACTTATCCCCGCCCCGGCCAAGCGCGCCCATAATACCCCCACGTCCCGCCCCGGACGGTGCACAGAAACGGGCGGACGGGTGGCGCCGGGTTGGCCTTGATCAGGCCGCCCTTAATTGACCCCGAAAGGGTCGGGCTTCACCGGGTCGTGGACGGTCCTCTCGGGGCGCATTCACCAACATATCAACGCAAACTTCCCGACGGATCGTCCGCAACGCCTACCAAAAACAGCCCGGCCCGTAACCTTTTCGGCTCCGCACACGAACCTGTTGTCATTGGGCTGGAATGGCCATCCCGTGGCACCGGCCTGTCTGGTGCTTCCCGCACGTCCGGAGACACTGATGAAACTGACACTGCCCGCCCTGATCCTGTTCGCGACTGCGTGTTTTGCCTGTATCGGCGTTGCCGCTTCGGCCTCCGGTTTGCTTGTCACCACGCAACAGGACATGACCGAGGAAAGATCCGAACCCTTCACACAGGAACGCTTCATGGCGGCCCAGGCGGCGGGACTGGCAATTCTGGTCGACATCTCCGCGAGCTGGTGCCCGACCTGCCGGCGCCAGGGTGAAGTGATCGGACAGATCCTCGAGCGCGGCGAGTTTGCCGACCTGGTCATATTAAAGCTCGACTGGGACGATCAGCGCCAGCTCGCCCACGGCTTCGGTGCGCGGCGCCAAAGCACACTGGTTGTGTATCGCGGCGTCGATGAAGTCGGCCGGGCGATTGCGATCACCAGCGATGGCGACATCCAGTCGCTGCTGTCACAGGCGTATGCAAACTAATTCACGGATCCGGAGAGTTTAGACTATGGGACCAGAATCCTATGGCCTGGGATTGATAGCGGGCATGCTGTCAATCCTGTCGCCTTGCGTATTGCCACTACTGCCCATCGTGTTCGGCACGGCATCCAACAACCACAAATTCGGACCGCTCGCCCTGGCCGCAGGCCTGACCCTGTCCTTCGTCCTGGTCGGTCTGTTCGTCGCGACGATCGGCTATTCCATCGGGCTCGACGCCGAATGGATCCGCAAGGCCGGCGGCATCATGCTCGCCGCTGTCGGGATCATCCTGCTGGTTCCGATGCTGAGCGCCGGCTTCGCGACTATCACCGCGCCGGCCAGCCGATGGCTGGATAGCCGGCTCGGCGCCTCGAGCGCCCCGGCCGGACTGACCGGTCAATTCTCGATGGGTGTGGTGCTGGGCGCCGTCTGGAGCCCGTGCATCGGACCAACCCTTGGCGCGGCATCACTGCTGGCAGCTCAAGGCGAAAACCTCGGCCAGGTCTCACTGGTCATGATCGCCTTTGCCATTGGTGCGGCCATCCCGCTGACCTTTATCGGCATGGCCTCGCGCGCAACCCTGGCGCGGTGGCGCGGGAAAATGCTGCAAGCCGGCTCGATTGGTAAAACGGCGCTCGGCGGCGTGATGCTCACGGTCGGGGTGATGATCCTCTCCGGCGTCGACAAGGCGATCGAGTCCTGGGCCGTTGAACACTCGCCCGCCTGGCTGACCTGGCTGACAACGAGCGTCTAGGCTCGCGGTCATTGCCACGCCCGTGCCTCCACTCGCGAGGCACGGGCTGTCACAACAGTTCAGCGCGTTTCGTCAGATGCGATGCCGAGGCCCACGCCCCATTTGGTATAGGTCGAGCCGCGACGGGCTTCGAGATGCTCCGGGTCTGGCTCCAGATATTCGGGCCCCGGCACCAGGCCGGCGCCATCGACCAGCCGGTTCATGTAATTATACAGCCCGACAATCGAGATCGCCTCGAACAGGCTCTCCTCGCTCCAGCCAGCCTCAAGCACGGCGCGCGCTTCGCGGGCCGGGCTTTTGCCGGGATTGGTAGTGAGCGCTCGGGCCAGCAGCAAGACCGGCACCATTTTCGCGTCGATCGGTGCGGCCGCCGGATCCTCCAGCAAGGTCTCGAAGACGTCGGCTTCAATGCCGAAGGCCCGCGCCATAAGGGTGTGTGCGCCATAACAGAAGGCGCATGAATTGGTGCCCGATACGAAGGCCGCGATGAGCTCGCGCTCGGCGATCGAGAATTCGGATGGCGACCTCAACAGCGCATCATGCAGCGCCAGCAGGGGCTCAACGCCTTTGCCAAAGCGCTGGAATACATGGCTGAGATGCGCGTTCTCGGGCAGTGAGGGAAAATTCGACATCAATTCGGACCCTTTGCGGTCGGCGGGCGTTTATTGCTGGCCAGCCAGGCCAGACACTCCGCCTCGTCCTGGAAGGCGCGGGAGGGGAAGCCGGCGCGCAACAGGACTTGTGTCAGGAACATCGCATGGCTCAGCTGAGTCGGCCGATGCAGGATAATGAAAATAGTCTCGCGCGGCAGCGTGCCGACAAAATGGTCAGCAACGCTGCGAAATTGCTGCACATCCTGCAGCATCTCACAATCATTCCAGTCGATAATCAGGGCGCGAAACCCGCGCACGGTGACGAAGGCCGAGATGGACCCGGCATTCTTCAGGCTAACCTCAAACCCGTTATCGCCATACAGGCGCACCCGGGCCACCTGGCCGTCCCCGATCACTTCAAGCGCCATCGACAGAGGTTGCATATTTCGATCTCGCTCAAAGCACCGCCGGAGCGGGCGGAAACATCCTGCCGAGTGCGTTATCAAGCGCGAAGCGGCCCGGTCCGTATAACACCAGCCCCATGGCGATGCTCACCCATAGTGCGTGCGTGCTCCACCAGGCCTCGGGATAGACCAGTAGCTGAATGACCATCGTCATCCCGATCAGGGCGAGCGCCGAAAGCCGGGTAAACAGTCCGAGGATGAGGGCAAGCGGCAGCGCGAATTCAGCCAGCATCGCCATCCATGCCGCGATTTCCGGCGGGATGAGCGGCAGGGCGTACTCGTCACGGAACAGGCCCACTGCCGAATCCTTCAATTCCAGCGGCAGCGCCGGCAGGCGCCAGTGATACCGCGTCACATCATGTCCATTGATCACGTCCTGATACGACCAGAGCCGCACGGTCTCGACCTTTGTCAGCATGGAACGCCAGAACACACCGGCCAGGGTCAGCCTGGCCAGCAGGGCAAGGCCATCGGCGGCGATCGGATGTCCGGCCAGATCTACCAGGCGCTGTTGCGCTTGTCGCATTGTGCCGGCGAGCTTGTTTGCGGTGTCAGAAATCATCGGGAAATTCCTCTCGGGATCGAGGCGCGCAGGCTCAGGCCAATGCAACGCCGCCGCCCGGTATCAAGTTGGCGTGACGACCGGTTCCGGTTCACGCCCAGCGGGGCTGAAGCAATCTGCGCCCGGGGCAATACGCCGGACATTTCGAATTTGAGGCCATCCGGATCTGCCTGCGAAGCCGGGCGCGAGGGCCCGCTTCTCTCCGGCCTGTATCTGGGGGGGACAAGGCGGGTTCAGCTTGATCGGGATGGCCTCTTGCCGCGCGGATCCGGGGTAGCGATCCGCGCAGCATTTCGAAAATTATGGACGCTCGATTGGGGTCAGCGAGCCATTGCCGTAAGGCGTCTCGATCGACTCACATGTGCCGGCGGGGACATTGCTCCAGGCATTGCCCTGGTAATCGACGGTCGAGGTACCGGCACACGACGTACCGGGTCCGGCGGCGCAATCATTTTCGCCGGCCAGTGCAACGCCGTAGCAATGCTCGGTCGAGGCGACCGTCATCGTCATGGTTGCATTTGCGGCGGCTGCGGAGAGAGCCAGAGCCAGTGCGGAAGCGGCGATCGTGGCGATTTTGGTTTGCGTTTTCATGGTTCACCTTTGTTTGATAATCGGGGTGTGATCATTGCCAACGCGCCGACCACATGCTCCATTTCGCGCGGCCGGGACAAAAGGTTACAGCCCGTCGAAAACTAATTGCCTCAGCGTGAAATGTAACTTTCCGGCGCCCGCCAGCGAACTCTGATCAAGAAGGACAGACATGATTGCGTCGGAGACAGAACTGCGCGCGATGATGATCGCCAGCCAGGAGGGCAATGCGCCGGTCTATCGGCGCCTGCTTACAGCGCTGCGCCCGCGGCTGGAGATATTCTGCCGGCGACGGGTCAGCGATGCCTCGGCGGCGGAAGACCTGGTTCAGGAGACCTTGATGGCGATCCATATCAAACGCGACACTTACGATCCCGGCCAACCCCTTACCGCCTGGGTTTATGGGATCGCGCGCTACAAGCTGATCGATTACTATCGCCGCCATCGCAAGCATCAATCAGTGCCGCTTGACGGTATCGAGGACTTTCTCGGAGAGACCGATCACGGTTTTGCCGCCGCCGATGCGCGGATGGATGTTGGCCGTCTGATGCAGGATTTGCCGGCAGCACAGGCTCGCGCTGTCCAGCTGACCAAGCTGGAAGAACTGTCGGTCGCCGAGGCTGCCGAGCAGACGCAGTCAGGCATTTCCTCGGTGAAGGTGAATGTTCATCGCGGCCTGAAAACCCTGATCGCCCGGTTCCAGAAGTCGGAGGAGGAAAATGTCTGATCCACTGATTGATTCACTCGCTGCCGATCTGACGCCGGTGAAGCGCAATCCGGTCGGGCGCCGCCTGGCTCTGTGTGTCATCGCCGGACTAATCCTCGGCGCCCTCGTGTTCTGGCTCTTGCCCGGACGAATGATCCGGGCGGATCTCGGCAATGCCGTCCTGGAGACCGATTTCTGGCTGAAATCCGGCTTCACCGCCGCGCTCGCGACGATTGGCTATCTTTCATTGCGCCAGCTGAGCCGGCCGGGCGGCGAAGCTCGCATTGCGGTCCGCCTGCCGATGGCCCTCTGGCTGGCGCTGGCGCTCACCGCCGCTGTCAGCCTGATTCTCACCCCGGTCGACAATTGGGCCGGCTGGATATTGGGATCAACGGCCGTGCGCTGCGTGACCTATATCGTATTGATTTCACTGCCGATCATGGGCCTGTTCTTCATCGCGGTCAGACGCGGTGCCCCGACCCGGCTCGCCATGGCTGGCTGGGCCACCGGGCTGGCAGCGGGCGGTCTTGGCGCGACGATTTATGGCCTGGGTTGCCCGGAATCCTCGGTCGGCTTCCTCGCGGTCTGGTATGCATTGGGCATTATCCTGACCGGCTTGATCGGCGCGATTACGGGACGTCACCTCCTGCGCTGGTAGGGATACCCCCTCGCGTATGACAAGCCTGTTGAAACGCACACCACAAACGTCCAAACAACCTCCCAACTAGGAGGGACCGACCCCATGAGCACAATCTGGCGCCTCACCGCTTTCGCCGATTTCAAACCACTGGCCGATGCGGTCGAGCGGCTGGACGAGGCCTATCCGCCGATTGCCCTGTCCTGGCTCCTGTTCGAGGACGGCGCAGCGGCGCGGATGGATGTGTTGTTTGAAGCGCGGCCCGATGAAGCAGCCTTTCGGGAAGCCTCGGGCCTGGCGGGCGATATCGCCATCACCATCGAGGCAATGCCGGATGAGGACTGGGTGCGAATTTCACTCGAAGGGCTGAAGCCTGTCGACGCCGGACGTTTCGTGCTGTTCGGGGCGCATGATCGTGATGCGATTACCGCGGGCCAGATCGGGATCGAAATCGAGGCCGGGCCGGCGTTCGGTACGGGCCATCATGGTACCACGCGCGGCTGCCTGATTGCCTTTGATGACATGCTCAATGCCGGCTTTGATCCCAGGACGGTGTTCGATCTGGGTTGCGGCACGGCCGCGCTCGCCATCGCGGCGGCCAAGGTGCTGCCGGACGCCGACGTGATCGCCTCGGATATTGATCCGGAAGCGGTCGAGGAAAGCGCCGAGAATTGCGTCAAGAATGGCACGCCGGGGATTGAGTGCTTCGTCGCCGAAGGGCTCGATCATGCCAAGCTGGCGGGCCGCGAGTTCGAGCTGATTTTCGCCAATATTCTCGCTGGACCGCTGGTCGATCTGGCGCCGGGCATCGCCAGCGCCCTGGCACCAGGCGGACGGGTCATCCTGTCCGGTCTGCTGACCGAACAGGAGCCCTGGGTGCGGGCCGCCTATGAGAGCGCCGGGCTCACAGTCCACCGCCAGCCGCCACTGGAAGGCTGGGAATGTCTTGTGGCAACCAAACAATAAGCCAATACGAGACTAACGGTTAGCGAACACGCTATCTACGCTTGGCTTTCAGCCCACAGGCCGACAGGAAGCTGTTGACGTCGTGACCACCGCCGCGCAGCCGCACACCGGCACGCTCGCGCGAACGATCGAGGGTACGGGTAAAGCTGTCCGAGCCATTGAGGTGCAGGAATTCATCCATCGAATACATTGTGAGGTCTTTCGCTTCAGCGGGGGTGGGCCGCAATCGGGTTTCGAACCTCATCTGGGCTTCTTTGCGCTGCCTGTGGAGGCCCGTTGCTGCAGGTCCGGCCTGCGCAAATGCATGCAGGAGCCGACAAGCATTGAAACCCGGCCCGCAGCGGCATAACTTCCGCCCATGACCCAAATGATCCCCCAAACTTTCGACGTAAAAGGCGGTTTTCACTATGGCCGCACCAATGTCCCCAAGCTGCGCGCAGAGCTGAAAAAGCTTGGCCTCGATGGCTTTCTCGTCCCGCATGAGGACGAGTATGACAATGAGTATCTGCCTGATTGCAATGAGCGTTTACTGTGGGTCGCCGGTTTTTCCGGCTCCGCTGGCGCCGCTATTGTAATGGCGGATCGCGCCGCGATTTTCGTCGATGGACGCTATACCGCACAGGTCAAGCATCAGGCCGATCCGGAAATTTTCGACTATTGCGACCTGGTCAATCAGGGCCTGTATGGCTGGATCGAAGAGCACGGCCAGCCCGGCGAGAAGGTCGGCTATGATGCCCGCCTGCACAGCCCCGCCGCCCTCGACCTGCTGAAGACCGCCGCGATGCGGGCCAAGGTCGAGCTGGTTGCGGTCGAGACCAATCCGATTGATCTCGCCTGGAGCGACCGCCCGGCCGCGCCGATGGCGCTGATCAACCCGCAACCGCTTGAATTTGCCGGGGAAGGTCACAATTCCAAACGCCAGCGCATCGGCATTGCCGTCGAACGCGGCGGCGCCGACGCTGCCGTCATTACCGCACCGCCTTCGATTGCCTGGCTGTTCAATATCCGTGGCGGCGATGTCTCGCGCTCGCCGCTGCCGCTCTCCTCGGCGATCATCAACAAGGACGGCACCGCCACCCTGTTTGTCGCCCCTGAAAAAATCACCAATGAGACCCGCAGCCATCTCGGCAACCAGGTCGCCCTGCGCCCCGAGACCGAGTTCGAAGCGGGCCTGTCCGAGCTTGCTGGCCAAACCGTCCGCGTCGATCCGTCTACCGCATCCGCCTGGGTGCTGGAACGCCTCGGCGCCGGCGGGGCCATGGTGCAAAAGCTGGAAGATCCGGTGATGCGTCCCAAGGCGATCAAGAATGCCGCCGAAGTCGAAGGCTCACGCCAGGCGCATATCCGCGATGGCGGCGCCATCGTCAAATTCCTGCACTGGCTCGACACCACCGCTCAGACCGGCGAAGTCGATGAAATCATTGCGGCGCGAAAACTGGAATCGATCCGCAAGACGCTGCCCGAATTGCGGGATTTGTCCTTCGACACGATCTCCGGCGCACAGGGCAATGGCGCCTTCGCGCATTACCGCGTCTCGGAAGCCAGCAATCTGAAGCTCGTGCCCGGCTCACTCTATCTCGTTGATAGTGGTGGCCAATATCCCGACGGCACCACAGACATCACCCGCACCGTGCCGATCGGTCAGCCGACGGCCGAAATGCGCACCCAGTTCACCCGGGTGCTCAAGGGCCATATCGCCCTGTCGCGCGTGCGCTTTCCCAAGGGCACGACCGGGACCCAGCTGGATATCCTGGCGCGCCTGCCCCTGTGGGAAGCCGGCTTCGATTATGATCACGGCACCGGGCATGGCGTCGGTGCTTTCCTCGGCGTGCATGAAGGCCCGCAACGCATCGCCAAATCGCCCAATGCCGTCGCGCTTGAGCCGGGCATGATCCTGTCCAATGAGCCAGGCTATTACAAGGAAGACGGCTATGGCATCCGGATCGAGAACCTGCAGGTCGTCACTCAGGCCGAGCTGATCGAGGGCGGCGACCGGCCGATGCTCGGCTTTGAAAGCCTGACCATGGCACCGATCCATCGCGAGTTGATCGATGTTTCGGCACTGGCCGCAGCGGAACTCGGCTGGCTCGACGCCTATCACGCCGAAGTGCGCAAGCGTATTGCGCCATTGGTTGACGGTGAGACCGCAGCCTGGCTCCACACGGCGACCGAGCCGCTTGCCGGCGCCACGCCCTAGTGTCGCGCTTCGCCCCAGTGTCGCGCTTCGCTATCGTTCTTGCGGCACTGATCCTGAGCGGCTGTTTCTATTCGGAACGGCCGCTAATCGGCCGCTTTGGCGCGGAATTCCCGCTGCCCGACGGCTTTTACACCCATACCCCCTATCTCACCGACGGCACGCCGTTCGACCAGCCGATGTGGCGCGGCGAAGTGCGCCGGCGCGGTGCCAGCTATCATTCGGAAGTGGTGGATTTCCCGCATGAAAATGTGCGCCTGCGCGAGCTGTCGCCAGGCATTTATGTGGCGATGAAGCCCGATGACGATAATTGGGTCTATGGCCTGGTCTGGGTCTATCCCGGCATCATCACCTATCACCAGCCCTCCTGCGCGGAGCTGGAACAATCCGTGCTCGATGATTACGACGTTACCCAGGCCGAGGGCGAAGCAGGCTATTGCAGGGTCAATGACTGGGACCGGCTGAGCGGGATTTTGCTGAGCTATCTCGAGGCCGTCGGCGACCCGCGTATTGACGGGGTTTACCGGCTGGTTGAGGAATAGGCGTAACGCCCTCCCTCTCCGCGAGGAGAGGGTCCGGCGAAGCCGGGGGGTGAGGCGGGCTGCGCCAAGTTCTGAAACGGAATTACTGCCCGCCTCATCCGGTCCTTCGGACCACCTTCTCCTCACGGAGAAGGAAGACGCATCCAACTCCCCGATCAGCGCAAACCACTCATCTACCGAGATCATTTCCACCCCGCGCTCCGCCGCCTTGGCGCCGAGCGATTGCGCCTTGGCTTCGTCCCGCCTCTACACCCGGCGCGGTCTTCGCGCAGCGGGCCCGGTGCAGGCTTGGTATCCACGCCCCGCCAGACGCCCAGGGACGATGCGAAGTCGTTGGCACGCCTCGTAGAAACACCCATCGCCATGGGATTTTCCTATCTCACCGGCGACAAGGCCGCAGACACGGGCATCGTCTTCGGCACGGTGATGGTTGAATTCAAACCGGAACCGGGCCGCCAAGAGGTTCAGCTTGACGCGATCCATGTCCGGGAAAGCCGCCTTGGCCGCATTCATGGTGCACAAGTATTCGAGCTGCGGGTATTGAAGGCCATAATGGTCGCACGTATGGCGGATGACGCTCATGTCGAATGAGGCATTGTGCGCAACGACCAGCGAGCCGCCAATGATCGCCGTGAGTTGTTCCAGTATTTCTCGGAAGTCGGGCGCATCCTCCACATCGGACGGACGAATACCGTGAATGCCGATATTGAATGAGCTGAACCGCATTTCCGGAGGGCGGATAAGGAATTCATGCGAATTGACCAGATCGCGCCCTTTGAAGACCGCGACCCCGACGGAGCATGGGCTGCCTCGCTGCTCATTTGCGGTTTCGAAGTCGATCGCCACCATTCTCATTGAGCAAATCCCCGGCGGCCCTAGTCACCACTCAACAGTGTGGCCCGTTCGGCCTTCGGGACAAGCTCATTTTCGGAGGAAAACAGGGACTCCTCATCCTCGTGAAGATGTGCCCAAAGGGGGCAGAGCTGGTGAGGCCGTAGCGCTCACCCCTCCCCGATCAGCACAAACCACTCATCCTCGGAGATCATCTCCACCCCAAGCTCCGCCGCCTTCTTGGCCTTGGAGCCAGCGCCAGGCCCCGCCACCACCAGATCCGTCTTGGCCGAGACGCTGCCTGCCACCTTGGCGCCGAGCGATTGTGCCTTGGCCTTGGCCTCGTCTCGCGTCATGCGTTCGAGTGCGCCGGTGAAGACCACCGTCTTGCCGGCGACGGGGCTGTCGCTGGCCACGGCCTGCGCATCCTCAATGGTGAGCTGCTCGACCAGGCGGGCCAGCAGGTCGCGATTATGCGGCTCGGAGAAATACTGGTCGAGCGCCTCGATGGCGGTTTCTCCAATGCCGTCAATGCCGAGCATTTCGGCACGGACGGTCTCGTCGGACAGGTTCTCGGCAGCGGCACTGAAGGCCGCCCAGCTGCCATAGGTCCGCGCCAGAAGCGCGGCGGTATTCTCGCCGACATGGCGGATACCCAGCGCATTGAGCAGGCGTGAGAGGCCAATCGTGCGGCGCGTCTCGATCGCCGCGAAGAGATTATTGGCGCTGGTCTCGCCCCAGCCTTCGCGCTGCTGGATTGGTGGCTTGATCTCGCCTGCCTCATTGCGCGCCTTCAGCGTGAAGATATGCGACGGCTCGGTGATCAGGCCCTCCTCGTGAAAGGCTTCGATCTGCTTGGCCCCGAGCCCCTCGATATCGAAGGCCTTGCGACCGACGAAATGGCGCAGTCTCTCCTTGATCTGGGCGCCACAGATCAGCCCGCCCGTGCAACGCCGCACGACATCGAGCTTGCCGGTTTTCTCATCATGCTCGCGCACGGCATGACTGCCGCAGACCGGGCATTGCGCCGGGAACACAAACGCCTCACCGCGCCCGGCCCGGTCTCCATCGACGGCGCGCACAATCTGCGGGATGACATCACCGGCGCGCTGGATCACCACCGTGTCGCCGACGCGGACGTCCTTGCGCGCGATCTCGTCTTCATTGTGCAGCGTCGCATTGGAGACCACGACGCCGCCGACCGTGACCGGTTTCAGCCGCGCCACTGGCGTCAGCGAGCCGGTGCGGCCGACCTGGATATCGATGCCCTCAAGTATTGTGGTGGCCTGTTCGGCGGGAAATTTATGGGCGATGGCCCAGCGCGGTGCGCGGGCGACCTGGCCGAGGCGCGCCTGCCAGTCGAGCCGGTCGACCTTGTAGACGACGCCGTCAATATCATAGCCCAGGCTGGCACGCCGGGCCTCGATATCGCGATAGACCGCGATCATCACCTCAACGCTGTCGCAGCGCTGCATCAACGCATTGATGGCAAAGCCCAGGCTTTTGAAGCGCTGGACAGCCTCCATCTGGGTCGTCGCCAGGGGCGCGCTCAACTCACCCCAGGCATAGGCGAAGAAGTGCAGCGGCCGCTGCGCCGTCATCTTCGGATCGATCTGGCGCAGCGAGCCGGCCGCGGCATTGCGCGGATTCTTGTAGGCGGGCTTGCCGGCCGCTTCCTGACGCTCATTGAGGGCCGCGAAATCGGCATGGCTCATATAGACTTCGCCGCGCACCTCAAGCACGTCGGGCCAATCGGCGCCGGACAGGGTCTGCGGGATATCCTTGAGGGTGAGCAGATTGGCGGTGACATCCTCACCGGTGGCACCATCGCCGCGCGTGGCACCGGAAACCAGCTGCCCCTTCACATAGCGCAGACTGGCCGAGAGCCCGTCAATCTTGGGCTCGGCCGTGATCGCGACCGGCTCGTCCTCGCTCAGCCCGAGAAAGCGCCGCACCCGGCCGACAAAATCGGCGACATCCTCATCATTGAAGGCATTACCCAACGAGAGCATCGGCACGGCATGGGTGATCTCGCCAAACTTGCCCGAGGGCGCTGCACCGACCCGCTGGGTCGGGCTGAATAGGTCGACCAATTGCGGAAAGCGCGCCTCGATCGCCTCGAGCCGCTGGCGCAGCGAGTCATAGACGGCGTCCGACACTTTCGGCGCGTCCTCGCTATAATACGCCTTGTCGTGTCGTGAGATCTCGCGCGCCAGCCGCGTGTGCTCGGCGCGCGCCTCGGCCTCGGTGAGGTTTTTGACATCCTTCAAAGCGCTCATGTCCGCCCCCGATACCCCCGCTCGCCCCGAATCGAAAGCGAGCCTCATCTGGCGCCCGGATACTATCACCAAGCGCGCGTGGTTCGACCCTGATCAGCGGACGGAGCGACCACCAACACTTGGGGCGAAGCTAGTAGGGAGTGTATTCACCTGCGCCGCAGGCGGTCATAAATTTCCAGCCCGACCGACAGCCCGAAGACGGAAATCGCGAGGCCAATGGCCGTCCGGTAGATCAGCATCGAAATGCAAAACAGAATCGAATTGCAGCTGTGCACAAGCGGCGAAACACTGATCCCGAACACTTCCATGAAGTCGAGCAGAGCACCGCGTGCGGTTTGATCGACGGCGAACAGAAACAGCGCCTTCATCCCGACAGGATCGGAGGTTGAAAACGTGCGCCAGATGAACCCGGGCTCAAGCTTCGACTCCCAGCTCATGATCAGGGTGATCACAATTGGTGCCGCGATGATCAGGAGCGGCAATTGCACCAGGGCGCGGCGGCGAAACGCGATATCGTTCACACAACGCCGCAGCACTTGCAGCGAGCGCAGCAAAAGCAGTGCGGGAGCGAGCGCCAGTACGTAAATCAACAGGCTCGTATTCATATTCCACCTGCCAAATCATGACATTCACGCATCGGGGTACGCGCGAGAAAAAGCCGCCCTGACCGCGCCGCGATCTTACTCACTGGCCTGATCGCCCACGAATTCCGGCGTATAGTTTTGGTCGATCCGCCAGAAATTGAGATCCAGATGTTCAAGCGGCCGCTCAGGGTCACCCGGTTCCGCTCCGGTCCGCATGGTGATCGCGATATCGGCCAGCACACCGGGGTGCAGCCGGAAGTGATTGTGGCGGGCCTCACCGCGCGCATCGTCGACCAGAATGAAGTGCACGGAATCGACCCCTTGAAACACGGCTCGCGACTCCGCTGAGAGCTGTTCAGGTCCGAGTGAGCCGAAACGCACGCCGCCGAACAGCCAACCGGACACGCCCAGGGCATCATCACTCCGGTTGAGATAGACGTCGATCTGACCGAAGCCGATGCCGAACATTTCGGCGACCAGGCGCTGTTCCATCACGCCCAGATCAATGTCCGGCGCCGCCAGGATCAGTGTGTTGACCCGATAGGTATTCAGCATCGACAGGCCAGCCCCGCGGGACTCGATCAAAAGTTCACGAAGCGCTGTTGTCGCGATCGACGCCCCGCGGCTGTGCGCGATAAGGACGACTTCGTCGACATCCTCATTGGCCGCGATCAGACGCAGCGTCTCCTTGAGGTGAAAGACCGAGAACTCGCCATCCTGCGTATCGCCGAAATAACTGAGCACATTCGGCTCACCCGTTGGCCAGCTGAACAGGATGGGCAGCCCTTCCCAACCGGACGCGGCCCACAATTCGAACAGGGAGAAGGCACCACGTTCAAAGCTGTTATTGAAGCCATGCACGAAGAGAATGACCTTCCCGGTGCCGCGCGCGGCCAGCTCGTCGGACAGCGCGCGGGTAAAATCTCGACGCGCAGCCTGGTTGGCCAGTATGGCCGAGCGGTCGCGCCGCATGGCACCATTCTCGAGCGAAAACGGCATTGGGGTGCCGGGAAAGCGGGCCGCTTCCACGATATTGGCGAGGTCATATCGCGGCGTGTGACGAGATCGCGCCGCACCGGACATATAGTCGGAATAGGCGGGCATCGACATATTGGTTACGTCAATCTGAAGTGAGCCGAACGCCATCGAGCTGGACCTGTCCGTGCCGTATCCGGTGCCACCGGTCCGCGTCCGGTCCGTGACGTAAAGGAGTGTCGTGACGGCCGGCTGCGAGGCGAGAGGATCCTCGACCACAGCCTCTGCTGACCGTGTCCAAGGGTTCGGTGACACCGCGCCCGGATAGGGATGTGCGCAGGCACCGAGCGCGAAGAACAGGAAAATCAGGCTGAAACGATTCATGGTGTGGCCCCTGGCAAAGACTGCCCAGGACGAAACTCGCCACTGGACACCATGGAGCGGCCTACCAGAACCAGCCTGGGGTCTAAAGCTTCAATCGGGAAAGCGCGAAGATGTGATCGGCCGTGATCTCGAAGGGGACCGCTAGGTCTGACCGGCCTGGGCCTCGACCGCCATTAGCTGGTCGGCCTGGGCGCGCGCCGCATCGGTGACTTCGGCGCCGGAGAGCATGCGGGCGATCTCCTCGCGGCGCGCATCGCCGTCGAGCTGGAGCAGTACAGTGCGCACGCCGCCCTTGCCATCACCTTCCTTGATGATTTTCCAGTGATGATCCGCCAGCGCTGCGACTTGCGGACTATGGGTGACCACCAGGGTCTGCCCGGTCTTTGCCAGGCGTTTGAGCCGGCGGCCAACAGCATCGGCCACCGCGCCACCAACGCCCTGATCGACCTCGTCGAACACCAAAATACGGCCATCATCATCGCCGGCGAGGGCAACTTTCAGCGCCAGACCGAAGCGCGACAGCTCGCCGCCGGAGGCAATCTTGTCGAGAGCGCCAAAGGGCGCGCCCGGATTGGTGGAGACCTCGAAGCGGACGCTGTCACAGCCATCCGGCCCGCCACGCTCGACATCGGTCACCAGGGCGACGCGAAATTGTGCCTTGTCCATTTTCAGTGGCGGCAATTCCCCGGCCACGGTTGTGGCCAGTTTTCGCGCCGCACTGTCGCGTGAGCGCGTCAGTGCGCCCGCGGCGTCGCGATAGAGAGCCTCGGCCGCCTGGACGCTCTTCTCGGCCTCCGCTATACGCTCACCGGCATTCTCGATAGCGTCGAGCTGTTCTGCGAAGCGGATCTGCAAGGCGGGCAACTCCTCGACCGCGACATCATGCTTGCGGGAAAGAGCGCGCAGGGCGAACAGTCTTTCCTCGACGTTTTCCAGCCGGCCCGGTTCAAGTTCGAAAGCGCGCGCCGCATCCGTCAGGGCATCGCCGGCCTCGGAAAACTCGATCAGGGCACGCTCGATCGCCGCCGAAGCGCGATCGAGCGCCGCGCCGGCATCTCCGCCGCCACTACCGATCTGGTCACGCACCCGCTCCAGACCACGCACCGCAATATTCAACCGCGCCTCAAGGCCTCCACCATCGCCGGCCAAGGCATCCTGTGCCGACTGCAGATCGCCCAGCGCGCGCTCGGCGCCCATCAGAAAATGGCGTTCCTCGGCCAGGGCGTCTTCCTCGCCAGCGCGCGGCTGCATCTTGTCGATCTCACCGAGTGCGTGGCGCAGGAACTCCTGTTCCTCGGTCGAGGCCGAATGCGCGCGCACCAGATCGGCGAGGCTGGCGCGGGCGGTCGAGACGGTCACCCAGGCCTTGCGACAGGCCTCGCGCAGCGGCGCATTGCCGGCATAGCTGTCGAGTTGAGCGCGATGGGTTTTCGGATCCAGCAGGCCGCGGCCATCATGCTGGCCATGCACTTCAACCAATACATCGCCAAGGGTGCGCAGCAGGCCGATGCTGGCGGCCTGATCATTGATATGGGCGCGGCTGCGGCCATCCTCACTGAGGCGGCGGCGCAGGATCAGGGCTTCGCCCGGCTCGATGACGAGACCGGCCTCTTCGAGCACGGCCCAGGCGGGATGGCCGGGTGCCAGATCAAATTCTGCGGTCGCGGACGCTTCGTCAGTACCGGCGCGGACAAGGCCACGCTCGGCGCGCTCGCCGACCGCCAGCCCGAGGGCGCCCAGCAGGATGGATTTGCCGGCGCCGGTTTCACCCGTCAGGGCACACAGACCCCGTTCAAAGCCGGCATCGAGGCTGTCGATAAGCACAACATTCCGGATCGAGAGCGATTGCAGCATTCAGAGCGATCGCACCTCCTGCCCGACCTAGCCGAAGATGCGCTGCATGGCGCGTTCAATGAAGGACGGGTCGCGCTGGTTGACGGCGTCCTCGATCGCAATGCCCTCGCGGGTCAGCAGATTATAGCTGCTCTGATACCATTCACTGCCCGGGAAATTATAGCCGAGCACTGACGCGACCTGGGTCGCCTCGCTATCGAGGCCAAGCGCGACATAGGCCTCGACCAGACGATGCAGTGATTCCGGGACATGCGAGGTGGTGCCATAATCGCGAACGACATTCTGGAACCGATTGACCGCGGCGAGATGATAATTGCGGCGCAGATACCAGCGCCCGATATCCATCTCCTTGCCGGCGAGGTGGTCGCGCGTCATGTCGATCTTCAGACGCGCATCGGTCGCATAACGGCTATCCGGATAGCGGCGCACCACTTGCTGCAGCGCATCGAGCGCCTGCTGGGTGATCTGCTGATCGCGGCCGACATCCACGATCTGCTCGAAATAGCTGATCGCGATCAGGTAATAGGCATAGGGCGCGCTGCGATTGCCGGGGTGTAGCGAGATGAAGCGCTGCGCATCGGAAACCGCTTCGTCGTATTTATTCGCCTGGTAATTGGCAAAGGCGGCCATCAGCATCGATCGCCGGGCCCACTCGGAATAGGGATGCTGACGCTCGACTTCATCAAACTGGGCAGCGGCCAATTGGAACTGGCCGCGCTCCATCGTAGCGAAGGCGTCAGCGTAAATCGACTCGGCCGGTCGCTCGACATAAGCCACCGAAGTGTCCGGCCCACTTGCGCAGGACGCGACAAGAACGGACAGGAAAAGAGTCGGCAACAAACGCGACAAAAAGGTCATATTGAACACGGCTCAGCAGCTAGGGCGGTCGAATGACCGCCGGTCCAGAACAGCTTGTAGCGGATCATGCGCCGCGACAAAAGAGCCGCGTCAGGTCAACCGCCGCAATATCAGGAGTTGGCCATCGCCACGTCGTGCTGGCAAGCGTCACGCACTGTAACCATTTTCCAGGCGGACTTGTCGGCCAGCAATGCACGCAACGCCAGATTATTGATGGCATGGCCCGGACGCTGGGCATGATAGCGGCCGAGAATCGGCGCGCCGGCCAGATAAAGATCGCCCAACGCGTCGAGCGCCTTGTGGCGCGCAAATTCGTCGGCGAAGCGCAGCCCCTCGGGGTTGGCGACGCCGTCATCGTCAAGCACGACCGCATTTTCCATCGAACCGCCACGCGCCAGACCGGCGGCCAACAAAGCGTCGAGATCCTTGCGGAAACCAAAGGTACGGGCCGCAGCAATGTCAGCAGAGAAGATTTCCGGGGTCACTTCGAACACGCAGGTCTGATTGCCGACCGCGCTGTGGTCGAAATTGATTTCAACCTCGATCATCGAACACAGGGCCGGCAGGAAGCTGGCGCGGCGGCCTTCCGATTCGACGACCACCGGCTTGAGCACCTGGATGGCGCGGCGCGGTGCGGCGAGTTGTTTCAGACCAACGCGATTGACGAGATCGACGAAGGGCGCCGAAGACCCATCCATCACAGGAAGTTCGGGACCGTCGATTTCCACAATGGCGTCATCGACACCGAGGCCGGCCAGTGCCGCCATCAAATGCTCGACCGTCGCCACTGAAGCACCCGCCTCATTGGCGATCGTGGTGCCGAGACGGACTGTGGTGACATTTTCGGCGCGGGCTGCGATCCGGTTGTCACGATCGGTAATGTCGGAGCGGACGAAACTGATACCGGCGCCGGTGGATGCCGGCTTCAGGACCAGGCGAACACGCTCGCCGGTGTGGAGGCCAATGCCTGCGCACACTACGGGTGCCGCCAATGTTTGTCGGTAAATCACAACACAACGCCGTCTGTTCTGGTTCAACAATCAGCGACTTGCGTCGCCCCTCGCCTGCAGAAAACGACATGCCGGGTCATCATTCAACTAAAGCTTTGTTGCGGTTTGTTACGCCCGAACCGGACTAGTTCGCCTGACGACGCAGGAAGGCCGGAATTTCGAGATCGCCCTCATCGACGCTCTCACCGAACAAATCTCCACTCGCCATGCGCGTTGTTGATTGTACAGGGTTATTGCGCGTGGTCGGGGCAGCCTTTGGTGCGGGCTCGGCCGGCTTGCGGCGGCGTCCGAACAGCGAAAAACCGCTACGCTTCGGCTCTTCTACTGCCGGTGGAGCGGAACGGCCCGGTGCCTCGCCGGCACGGCGCTGTTCATAGCGGGCATTCAGTGTCGCGGCCTCTTCGGCCAGGCGCGCCTGATCGACCCGGACTTGCGGCGTCTGCGCATTGAGACGATGCGTCTCATCGGCTTCGGACATATAGGGATCGTGCGCCGTCTCTTCGGGTGTCTGGGCGACTGCCTGGCTCAATTCCTCGGCACCAACGGCCATCGGCAAGGCTTCGGTCTGGGCTTCGCGCGACGCTTCATCGGCCTCGGTGACGTCACTTTTCTGTTCGGCGGCGACACGGCCGGGACGATCGGAATTGGACCGTTTCCACGGCAAGATCGCATCATTCGGGGCACGATCCGGGGTCGTTGCGCCGCGCAGCCGCGAGCGTGGGTCAACGACTGCAACTTCAGCATCGATCCCGGTGGCGACAACGGATACCCGCATCGAGCCTTCCATCGTTTCGTCGAAGGTCGAGCCGACAATGATATTGGCTTCCGGGTCGACTTCGGAGCGGATCTCATTGGCCGCCTCATCAACTTCATACAGCGTCATGTCATAGCCGCCGGTGATATTGATCAGCACACCGGTCGCGCCGCGCATCGAGACATCGTCGAGCAGCGGGTTGGAAATGGCCGCCTGGGCGGCTTCAATGGCGCGCTTTTCGCCAGATGCCTCGCCGGTACCCATCATCGCCTTGCCCATCTCATTCATCACGGAGCGGACATCGGCGAAATCGAGATTGATCAGGCCGGGCATCACCATCAGATCGGTAATGCCACGGACGCCGGAATGCAGCACCTGGTCGGCCATCGAGAAAGCTTCGGAGAATGTGGTTTTTTCGGTCGCGATCCGGAACAGATTCTGGTTCGGAATTATGATCAACGTATCGACATGATCCTGCAGCTGCCCGATTCCGGCCTCGGCCAGTTTCATCCGGCGCGTACCCTCGAAATGGAAAGGCTTGGTGACCACACCGACGGTCAAAATGCCCATTTCCCGAGCCGCGCGCGCCACGACAGGCGCTGCACCGGTACCGGTACCGCCGCCCATGCCAGCGGTAATGAAGACCATATGGGCACCCGCGAGATGCTCACGGATTTCATCGATGGAATCTTCGGCCGATTGCTCGCCCACTTCCGGACGCGCACCAGCGCCGAGCCCCTCGGTAATTGCCGCGCCCATCTGGATGCGCTTCTCCGCCTGGGACCGCGCCAGCGCCTGGGCATCGGTATTGGCCACGATGAAGTCGACTCCCTCGAGCTTGGACTCGATCATGTTGTTGACGGCATTGCCGCCGGCGCCGCCGACGCCAAACACAACAATGCGGGGGCGCAATTCAGTCGTTTCAGGCAGGGAAAGATTCAACGTCATGCGAGACCTCGTAGCCGGCTGATCCGGGTAATAGATGATTCACCATGAAGTTTCCGCCAGCGACGCTTAAGCGAGAGTTAAGCATCGCTGGAATTCGCGAAGAAATATTGTTGGAGGCGGCGGTGACGCACGCTGGCCGGTCAGGCCCTGCTCAACCTGCGCGGCGGCCACGGGTCGAGCCCGGGCTCAGCCAATCTTCGATCGCGGCGCGGCCATCCAGATGTTCGACATTGTGGCCCAGCGCGCGCATGCCCTCCGCGAAGGCGGCAATCGTGGCATCGCCGCGCTCATCGCCGCTACTGATAATGCCAAAGTCCAGGGCTTGATTGGCAAAGGTGTGGAAGAAATTCGCGATCTCGGGCGCCTCCGCCACGGCAACACGCATCTGCACACGCTCGAAATTCAGCAGGATGCGATGGATGTCCAAACTGTCGATCACGGCGACGATCTGTTCGATCGTCTGCGTGGCCGACAGCCAGTCCTCATAGCCGTCGAAAGCGACGTCAATATAGCCTTCGGCGCTATGGGGAATTATGCGAGTGAATGACATGACGACGACCTGATTTCTACACAGGCCGTATAGCTCATGCCGGGTCGGAAATCCTTACCCGACCGGTCATTGATTATGAGCGTGGCAGGCTTGCCGGGTCAGATCAAAAACTCTCCGCGAACCAGCGCCAGACCGCGCCGCCGCGCTCGGTTTCGCGCGTCGGATCGCGGCGGATCCGGGCTGCGGATGTCACGCCCAGACGCGGCGGCCCGGCAATGGCTTCCGCCGCCCCGCGGGTTTCGCGCCGGACGACACCAGCGACAGCGCTGAAGGCCGGACCGGACACCGCATCGCCGAGACCGGTAATGCCGCTTGGCCCGGCAATGCGGACCTGTTTGCCGAACACCCGGGCTGCCAGTTCGCCGGTACCGGGAAGCTGTGACGCTCCACCGGTGAGGACCAGCCGGCGACCGGAGGTCTTGCTGACGCCGGCCGCATCAAGCCGGTCGCGGATCAGCTCGAACGTCTCTTCCAGCCGCGGCCGGATAATGGAATTGAGCAGGGAGCGCGGGGCCGAACCGTAAATCCGGTCGCCGGTCACCGACGGCACTTCAATCATTTGCTGGTCATCGTCAGGGCTGTCGAGCGCGGAGCCATACAGCGTCTTGAGGCGCTCAGCCGCCGAAAGCGGTGTCGACAGGCCACGCGCGACATCGGAGGTCACATGCGAGCCGCCGACCGGCACGGTGTCGATGTGCAGCAGCGCGCCTTCAGCGAACACGGCAGCGGTCGTTGCGCCGGCACCCATATCGATCAGGGTGGCACCGAGTTGCACCTCATCATCGCCCAGCGCCGAAAGCCCCGAGGCATAGGGTGTCGCGACGACGCCCTTGAGATCGAGATGACAACGCTCGACACAGGTCATCAGATTGCGCAGCGGCCCGATCGCGGCAGTGATGACGTGAACCTCGACGCCAAGCGTACGCCCGAACATGCCGCGCGGGTCGCGGATGCCGCGATGATCATCGACCGACCAGGCCAGCGGGATTGCGTGCAGGACGACGCGGTCGGCGACGGCAAATTCCGACAGGGCGCCATCAAGCAGACGGCGCAAATCGCGCTCGGTCACTTCGCGTTGAGGCAGATCGATTTCCGCACCGATACGCGTACTGGTCGGCTGGCCGGCCGACAGGGTGAGTGTCACCGAATTGACCGCCTGGCCAGCCATGCGCTCGGCCTGCTCGACAGCGGCCCGAATGGCTTCAGCGGCCTCGTCCATATCGACAATGGCGCCGGCACGAACGCCGCGGCTCGATTGATGGCCGACACCGACCACGCGCGGGCGCAACCCGGCAATCGTCTGGTCGGTCTTGGCAATGAAACAGGCAATTTTGGAGGAGCCGACATCGAGGGCTGCGCACACGCCGGGGGCCTTGCCATTGGTGCCATTGCGGGCTGATTGGGGGCGTAAAAACTCGAACACACTCATGCTTCATGCTCCCGCATGCCGGCCGCAGCCGCCCGGTCGGGCAACGCTCTGACAATCAAATCACCCTGCCCTCGCAGATCGAAGCTCTCCGCCGCCAGGCGCAAGACGCCGCGCTCGGCCTGCAAACGCGCCAGGATGGCAATCGACGCCTGGACATCGCCAGCCGGCAATTTGACATCGGCGCCGGTATCGAGGCGCAGATTCCAGCGCCGCTCTCCGACGCGAACCGCGCCGACCACATGGGCGCGAATGGCGGGGTGGCGGGCCAGCGCCTCGACAATCTCGACGACGCTCTCATTGGCGCCGTCGGCAACAACCAGCGGCAGGGCGGGCGGGTTCATGACATCCGCCTCGGCCAGCACGACGCCGTCGCGATCAATAATATTGAGCACCCCGTCGACCTGCCACAGGGCGAAGGCCTCACGGGTTTCAACCACGATGGAAATCCGGTCCGGCCACAGGCGCGCCACCGTTGCGGAACGCACCATCGGCAGCGCCTCGACCCGGGCGCGCACCGCGGCGGGATCAACCGAAAACAGCGACTGGCCGTCATAGACTTCGGTCGCCAGAACGATGGAGTGGGCGATGTCGTCGCCGGCACCGGTAACATCGACGGATCGGACGGCAAAGCCCATATCGGCCAGGCGCACAGTGATCTTCTCACCGCCCAGGCGCAGGACGTCATCAAGCTGTCCGAACAGGGTCAGGCCGGCGATTGTCGCCAGCAAGAGTGCGACAGCCGCCATCGCGCCCATTCGGGCTGCATTTGCCACTCGGTAACGCGCACTTCTAAATTGGGCTTCCGCCCAGTTACGCAAACGCCGCGGTGCAGACACCGCGGCGGACCGGTGGTTAGACTTGCGACGGGGTGCTTTTCGCGACCCGCCACGTGCTACCTTCGACACGACGCATTCTCCGCCATCCACTCCACGAGATCATTAAACGCGATCCCGCAGAAGAGCGCCTGTTCTGGCGCCAATGAAGTGGGAGTCATGCCCGGTTGGGTGTTAATTTCGAGTAACCATAGCGGTGGATTCGCTGATTCGTCGTAGCGGAAATCGGTGCGAGTCAAGCCACGGCAGCCCAGCACGGCGTGAGCCTGCAAGGCCAGGGCGCGTGCCTGGTCAGCGATGGCGGGGGTCACGTCGGCGGGTAATATATGTTTCGAGCCACCGGCGGCATATTTCGCCTCATAATCATAAAATGTCGTGTTGGGGATAATCTCGGTCACGGCAAGCGCCCGATCCTCCATCACCGCAACGGTCAGTTCGCGTCCGGGGATATAGCGCTCGATCAGAACTTCATCGCCCAGTGCCCAGGCTTCCGAGCCCAGTTCCGCCGGCGGCCGGTTGGCGCCTTCCAGCACGATATGGACGCCGACCGATGAGCCTTGTGCATTCGGCTTGGCAACATAGGGCGGCTTCATCGCATGGGCTTTGGCGGCTTCGAACCGGTTGACGATCAGACCTTCCGGGCAGGGAATGCCGGAGGCACGCAGCACCGCCTTGGCTTTCTGCTTGTCCATCGCCAGCGCCGAGGCGAGCACGCCGGAATGGGTGTAGGGCTTGCCGAAATGCTCCAGCACGCCCTGGACCATGCCGTCCTCGCCCCATTCGCCATGCAGGGCGTTGAAGACGATTTCCGGAGCGGCATCCTTGAGCTGCTGCGCCAGATCGCGCGAGGCATCAATCTCGACGACGTCATACCCCTTCTCGCGCAAAGCCTTGGCGCAGGCGCGGCCGGAGACCAGCGAGACATCGCGTTCGGGCGACAGCCCGCCGAGCAGTACAGCGACACGTTTTGTCATCAAGATTCCCCTTTGCCCGGCACGCCGATGCGTTTGACTTCCCAGCGCAATTCGACGCCGAACTTGTGTTTTACTCGCGCGCGAACTTCTTCGCCGAGATCTTCCAGATCAGCGGCTGTGGCCGTGCCGTCATTGATCAGGAAATTGCAATGCTGCTGCGAAAAGCTCGCCCCGCCAATACGCAGACCGCGACCGCCTGCCTGATCAATCAATTGCCAGGTCTTGCGCGCATTCGGCGTGCCGGGCGCATCGGGATTGGCAAAGGTCGAACCGGAGGTCTTCTCGCGGATCGGCTGTGTCGTTTCGCGCCGCGCGGTGATCGCGTCCATGCGCTCGAGAATGGCGGCGGGTTCGTCGGCTGTGCCCTGCAAGACCGCCTCGATAAAAATCCAATCCCCTGGCGCGCCGCTATGGCGATAGCCATAGGCGAGCTCGTCCGGCTTGGCGATGATACGCCGCCCGGCGCGGTCGAGCGCCACGATTTCGATCACGACATCCCTGGTTTCCTGCTCATAGCAGCCGGCATTCATCCGCAAGGCACCGCCAATCGTGCCGGGCACGCCGACGAGGTATTCCAGACCGGCAATACCGGCCTTGGCCGCCGCCTTGGCGACCATTTTGTCGAGCGCCCCGGCCCCGGCGCGCATCCGGTTCTCGCCGAGCGCCTCGGTCTTCGCGAAAGCGCCCGTCAGCCGGATCACCACGCCGGGCACACCGCCATCGCGCACCAGCGTATTGGAGCCGGCCCCGAGCACATTCACCGGAATATCGTCCGGGGTTTCAGCGAGAAAGCGCGCCAGATCGGACTCGTCCGCCGGCAGGTAAAGCACCTCGGCCGGGCCGCCAACGCGCAGCCAGGTAATGTCCGCAAGCGGCGCGGCCTCGATATATTTGCCGCGAACCGGCGGCAAGCGCGAGAGCAGGCTCAACCCAGCGCCTCCAGCTCTCCCGGCAGGGCATAGGCCCATTGCGTGATATCGCCGGCACCGAGACAAACCACGACATCGCCAGCGCCTGCGCGGCTGGCGACTTCAGCGGCGACGCTGAAGCGCTCGACCGGATTGGCATCGCGATGCCCGTGGGCGCGCAGGCTCTCAACCAGATGATCGCGATCAATGCCCTCGATCGGGTCTTCACCGGCGGTATAGACATCGGCAATCAGCACGCTGTCGGCATCATTGAAACAGGTCGAGAAATCATCGAACAAATCATGCAGCCGGCTGAACCGGTGCGGCTGCATCACGGCGATAACCTTGCCGGTTGAGGCCTGTCGCGCGGCTTTCAGCACCGCCGCGATCTCGACCGGGTGATGGCCGTAATCATCGATAATGCTGGTGCCCTTCCACTCACCGGTCTTGGTGAAGCGGCGTTTGACGCCGCCGAACTCGGCGAGCGCTTTCTTGCCGGCGGCCTCGGTCAGGCCAAGCTCGCGCGCGGTGGCCAGCGCCGCCAGGGTGTTGAGCACATTATGCTCGCCCATCATCGGCAGGAAGACCTCGCTCCAGCGCTCGGGCTCCTGGCCGCGAATGCGGAAACAGACATCGAAAACGCAGCCGCGGGCATCACAGCGCAAATTCTCCACCCGCACATCGGCCTGGGGGTTGAAACCATAGGTGATGACCCGGCGGTCCTGGATGCGGCTGGCCAGGCTTTGCACTTCGGGATGATCGGTGCACAGCACGGCGAAACCATAAAACGGCAGGTTCTCGACGAATTGGAAGAAGGCTTCGCGCAGCGTGTCGAAATCGCCGTAATGCTCGAGATGCTCCGGGTCGATATTGGTGACGATGGCGACGGTGCCACGCAGTTTCAGGAAGGAGCCGTCGGATTCGTCGGCCTCGACCGCCATCCAGTCGCCCAGGCCGACCTTGGCGTTGGAGCCATAGGCGGAGATGATGCCGCCATTGATCACGGTCGGGTCGACCCCGGCCGCATCCATCAGGACGGAGACCAGCGAGGTCGTTGTCGTCTTGCCATGCGTGCCGCCAACGGCGACGGCGAATTTCAGCCGCATCAGTTCGGCCAGCATTTCAGCGCGGCGCACGACGGGAATTTTCGCGGCCCGCGCTGCAACCAGTTCCGGATTGCCCGACTTGATCGCCGAGGAGACGACGATGGCGCCGGCGCCAATGACATTCTCGCCGACATGGCCAATCGCCACCTTGGCGCCAAGCTTGCGCAAGCGCTCGACATTGGGATTGGCCGTGATGTCGGAGCCCTGGACCTGATAGCCCAGATTGAGCATCACCTCGGCAATACCGCTCATGCCAATGCCGCCTATGCCGACGAAATGGACCGGACCAACCGGAAAGGGCAAAGCGGCAAATTTCATGTGAGTACTCCTCGAACCAGACCATCGACCGCCTTGGCCAACGCTTCGGCCGCATCGGGCCGGCCCAGCGAACGCGCCGCTGCGGCGCGCTCGGCCAAATCGGCTGGATTGGATAAACGGGTTTGCAAAACGCCAGCCAGACGCTCAGCCGTGAAGTCGGATTCCGCGATCACATCGGCTGCCAGAGCGGCGACAAGCCCCTCGACATTGGCGCTTTGATGATCGTCGGCGGCAATCGCCAGCGGACAGAAGATCGCCGGACGCCCGACCCCGGCCACTTCGGACACGGTCGAGGCTCCGGCGCGCCCGATTACCAGATGTGAGGCGGCATAGAGCACGCCGACATCTTCGAAGAAGGGCTCGCAGCGGGCATTCACGCCGGCGGACTGGTAGGTTTCACGCGCCATCACCAGGGATTCTTCGCGGGTTTGTTGGACGACATCAAGGCGAGAACGAAGCGATTGTGGGAGTTGTGCAATCGCCTCCGGGACGGTTTCCGACAAAAGCCGCGCGCCCAGGCTACCGCCCAGGATGAGCAGATTGATGCGGCCATCAACCGTCAGTGGCGGATAACCGGCAGCGCGTGCATCAATGATCGGTTGGCGCAGCGGATTGCCGGTCAGCAAATGGTGTTTGCGGCCGGTGACGGAGAGCTTGTCGAGGCGCTCAAAGCCCGAGGCGATGAAACCGGCCCGGCCGGCAAAAACGCGATTGACCCGGCCCAGCACGGCATTTTGTTCGTGAATGGCATAGGCAATACCCATCGTCTGGGCTGCCGCCAGCGCCGGAAAGGCCGGATAGCCGCCAAAGCCGGCAACGACATCGGGCTTCCAGCGTTTGATGATGGCGCGCGTCTCGCTCAAGCCCTTGGCGAGCTCGATCGCGGCCCTGGCCAGTTTGACCGGATTTTTGGTCGACGGGCTGGCAGCGTGGATTTCGTCGATGGCGACGGCGGGAAATCCGGTGGTGTGTTTGAGGCCGCGGGCATCGGTGACCAGGCGGATCTGCCAGCCGCGCGCGATCAGCGCCTCGGCGGCTGCCCGGGCGGGAAACATGTGCCCGCCGGTTCCGCCGGCGGCAATCAGGCAGCGCCGCGGTGTCATCCGCCGTACTGCATCGAATAGGCACCGGGGCGGCGGCGCGTGAAGGCCAGCATCAAACCGGCCGCAAAGGTCAGGGCGAGCATGGACGACCCTCCATTGGAAACGAATGGCAATGTCATGCCCTTCGGCGGGATCAGGTTCAAGTTCACAGAGATGTTGATCAGCGCCTGCAGCCCGAATTGCAGCGCCAGGCCAGCCACCGCCAGCTGTGCGAAGTGATCATTCAACCGCATCGCCTGGTTCCAGGCCCGGGTCACCAGAATGGCGAACAGGCCGATGATGGAGAGGGAAGCCAGCAGGCCGAACTCCTCGGTCGCGACGGAGAAGATGAAGTCGGTATTGGCGTCGGGCAGAAGATGTTTCACCTCGCCCTCACCCGGTCCGACCCCGGTCAGGCCGCCGCGCGAGATCGCCTCGATCGCGCGGTCGATCTGATAGGTTTCATTGCCCTCCGGATTGATGAAGCTCTGCACCCGCGCCGCCACGTGCGGCAGCGTCATATAGGCCAGCCCCGACCCGGTCACCGCGAGACCGCCAAGCACGGAGACCCACAGCCAGGATAATCCCGACGCAAAGAAAACACCGCCAAAGCACAGCGTCAGCAGCACCGATTGACCGAAATCCGGCTGCACCATCAACAAGCCGATCGCCGCGATAAACAGCACGAAGGCGACCAGCCGGCCCGGAATGGGCGCGCCGCGCTTTTCCTCGGCAAACAGCCAGGCGACGGTGACAATCAGGGCCGGTTTGAGAAATTCCGAGGGCTGCAGCGAAAACGAACCGAAGCGCAACCAGCGTGTTGCGCCCTTGACCTCATGCCCGACGAAGAGGGTCGCGACCATCAGCACGAAAGCCCCGACCAGAACCAGCGCCGCCAGCCGGCGCGCGCCTTTCGGGCTCAAGCTTGAAATCGCCAGCATGCCGGTAATGCCCAGCACCGCGAACACGCCCTGCCGGTAGAGAAAATGGAAAGGGTCATCGAGGCCCAGACGCGCGGCGGCAGCCGGGCTCGACGCCATCGACAGGACGATACCCGTCGTGATCAGGGCCAGAATGACAAACAGCAATGTCCGGTCAATGCCGCGCCACCAGGACGCCACGGCCCGTGGCAATGACTGGATCATTGGCCAGGCTCCACAGCATTCACAGGCAGTTGCAGATTGGCGACCAGAGTGCGGAAGGCATCGCCGCGTGCTTCAAAATTGGCGAACTGATCGAAGGAGGCTGCCGCCGGCGATAACAATACCACCGCACCCGGCCGGCCATCCGCCAATGCGTCGCGGCAGGCCGAGGCTGTCGCCGTCGCCAGATCACCGCAGCGCTCATAGGCCAGCTTGCCATCGAGATCCTTGGCAAAGCGCGCCTCCGCTTCGCCGATCAAATAGGCCTTGGCGATGCGCGGGAAATGAGGCGCCAGAGCTGCAAGTCCGCCGGATTTCGGGCGGCCGCCGGCGATCCAGTAGATCGGCTGATAACAGGCCAGCGCCTGCATTGCGGCCTCGGCATTGGTCGCCTTGCTGTCATTGATGAAGCGCACGCCGTCCAGCGCGCCGACCTCTTCCTGGCGGTGCGCCAGACCGCCAAAGCTCTCGACGGCGTCAGCAGCGACGCGCAGCCCGACACCAAGCACGCGAACGGCGGCCAGCGCGGCAGCGATATTCTGGGCATTGTGGCGGCCAGGCAGCGCCCGGGCGCGGCTCAGCTGCATGACGGAATGCGGCGCGATATCGAGCGCCTCATAGACCTGGTCACCCAGCGCATAGACACCGCGCGAAACCACACGCCCGGCCGAGATCGGCAGGATTCGAGCATCAGCGCGCTGCATGCGCAGGCGGGAATAATAATCGCGGCTTGGCTCATCATCGACGCCGATCACCGCAATGCCCGCTTCGCCCTGCATCGCAAACAGGCGCTGCTTGGCCGCGAAATAGCCCGCGAAATCACCATGGCGGTCGATATGGTCAGGCGTGATGTTCAGCATGATGGCGACATCGCATTGCAGCGAGTGCGTCAGATCAAGCTGGTAGGAGGATAATTCCAGCACAAAATACGAGCCGGGGCGCGGCGGGTCCTGGGCCAGGACCGCATCGCCGATATTGCCCGCGACGGTCACATTGCGGCCGGCCTCGCGCAGGATATGGCCTATCAGTGTGGTGGTGGTCGATTTACCGTTCGTGCCGGTAATGCCGATGATTTTCGGGCGCCGCTTGGCCGGCATCGCCAGCACTTCCAGCGCGAAGAGTTCGATATCACCGATCACCGGCGCACCGACGGCATGCGCCAGCTCGACCATGCGATGCGGTTTGGGATGGGTCAGTGGCACGCCCGGCGACAGCACCAGCGCGGCGATATCGCCCCAGTCGCGGCGGTTGAGATCATCGAGTACAAAGCCCTGCGCCTCAGCGGCCGCGCGCGACACGTCGGAATCATCCCAGGCAGAGACCTCGGCCCCGCCCGCCAACAGCGCATTGATCGTCGCGAGCCCGGTCCGGCCCAGACCGAAGACGGCAACGCGGCGACCCTTGAAGGCGTGGACCGGAATCATCGCCTATCTCAGCTTGAGCGTGGCAAGACCGATCAGCGCCAGCACCACGGCGATGATCCAGAAACGGATCACGATGGTCGCCTCGGCCCAACCCTTTTTCTCGTAATGATGATGGATTGGCGCCATGCGGAAGACGCGCTTGCCGGTCAGTTTGAAGCTCGCGACCTGGACCATCACCGAGACCATTTCCAGCACGAACAGACCGCCGACAATGGCCAGCACGATCTCGTGCTTCACGGCCACAGCGATGACGCCGAGCGCACCGCCCAGGGAGAGCGAGCCGGTATCGCCCATGAAGATCATCGCCGGCGGTGCATTCCACCACAAAAAGCCCAGTCCAGCCCCGAGCAAGGCGCCGCAGAAGACGAGAATTTCGCCGGTTCCCGGCGTGTAGAGCACCTGCAGATACTCAGCGAAATCGACCCGGCCAACGACATAGGCGATGACGCCGAAGGTCGCCGCCGCAATCATCACCGGCACGATCGCCAGCCCGTCGAGCCCGTCGGTCATATTGACCGCATTGCCGGATCCGACAATCACCAGGCAGCCAAACACCAGGAAGAGCGGGCCGAGATTGAACAGGAAATCCTTGAAGAAGGGGAAGGTGATCGACGTAGTCACCGCTGGATCCATGCCATTGGCAGTCGCCGTCGCCGTCGCCCACCAGACCGCGATCAACGCGATGGTGAATTCTCCGACGAGTTTGAGCTTGCTGCCCAGCCCGTCAGTCGTTTGCTTGGTGACTTTCTGATAATCATCGATGAAGCCGATCAGGCCGAAGCCGGCGGTGACGAAGATCACGATCCAGACATAGCTATTGCTGAGATCGGCCCATAACAGCGTGCCGACCATCACTCCGAGCAGGATCAGGAAACCGCCCATCGTCGGGGTGCCGGCCTTTTCAATCACATGACGCTCAATGCCTTCGGCGCGGATTGGCTGACCCCGGCCCTGCTTGCGCCGCAACCAGCCAATCATCGGCTGGCCGAACACGAAGGCAATCAGCATTGCCGTCATCAGGGCGCCGCCGGAGCGGAAGGTGATATAGCGAAACAGATTGGCCAACTGGAAGTCGTCCGCCATTGGCGCAAACAGCAAATACAGCATGGGCGGATCAGGCCTCCATCATTTTGAATGCCGAGCCGTCGGCCAGAACAGCGGCGATTTTATGAAGGCCGGAGCCATTGGAGCCCTTGATCAGCACAATATCACCAGCCCGGATGGCCGATGCGACCATGGCGCAGCCGTTCGCGGCGTCGGGCGCATAACCTGCTTGCAGCCGTTGCGGCAAGTGATCGTGCAGCTCACGCATCAATGGTCCACAGGTGAATACAGCATCGACATCGGCGTCGACCAGGGACGGTGCCAGGCCACGATGCAAATCCGGGGATTGCGGTCCCAGTTCCAGCATATCGCCAAGCACGGCGATGCGGCGCCCGCCCTCGCCCGGCTCGGCACTGCCAAGCGAGGCAATCGCGGCGGCCATTGAAACCGGATTGGCGTTATAGGCATCGTCGAGCAGGGTGAAATGCCCGCCCTGTGGCAGGGCCAGCTTCAGGGCGCGGCCACGCCCCGGCTCGGCATCGACGGTGCGCAAGGTCTCGGCGACCTGGCGCGGGTCAAGCCCGGAGGCGGCAGCAGCGGCAAACACCGCGCCGGCATTCCAGGCCCAGTGCTCACCGGTCGCGGCAAGATGGAAGGGCACGCGCACCCCCATCACATTGACGACGCCATCGCTGCCACCCAGACCGGTTTCAAAGGATTCCATCCGGATCGCCGCTGTGGCGCTGCGACCGAAATCAAGCATGAAGGCGGCATTCGAGCGCTTGGCATGACCGGCCAGCCGCTCGGCCAGTGGATCGTCAGCCGGGTAAATGGCGACACCGTCCGGCTCGAGACCTTCATAAATCTCGCCCTTGGCATCAGCGATCGCCTCAACCGTACCGAGATGCTCCAGATGCGCCGGCGCAATACGGGTGATCAGGGCGATATGCGGCCGTACCAGCGAGGCGAGATCACGAATTTCGCCGGCATGGTTCATCCCCAACTCGAATACGGCACGCTGGGTCTCGGCCGGCATGCGCGCCAAAGTCAGCGGCACACCCCAGTGGTTATTGTAGGATTTGACGCTCCAATGCGCCGGTCCAGCCGCGCGCAAGACTGCGGCCAGCGCTTCCTTGACGCTGGTCTTGCCGACACTGCCGGTCACCGCAATCCGGATCGCCGGGCTGCGGTCCCGCGCCGCCTCGCCGAGCGCGCGCAGCGCCATCAGCGTGTCCTTGACCTGCAGGGCCGGGCCGGGACAATTGGACGTATCGGTGACCAGGCAGGCGGCCGCGCCGCGCGCCATCGCGTCGGTGATGAAGTCATGCCCGTCGCGCACATCCTTGAGCGCCACGAATAAATCGCCCGGGACAATTGAGCGCGTATCGATCGACAGGCCGCTGCACGTCCAGTCGAGATCGCCGGTCAGCATGCCGCCGGTTGCGGCCATCGCCTGCCTGGCGCTCCACAGGGGTTTAAGCATCAGCACCCTCCTGTCTCAGATACGCCTTGCGCTCGAGCAGCGCCTTGCGACCCTGTTCGCGATCATCGAACGGATGCACGACCCCCGCGACAGTCTGACCGGTCTCATGCCCCTTGCCCGCCAGCAGCAGGCAATCGCCGGGCTGCAACAGGGCGACACCGCGGGCGATGGCAGCCGCGCGGTCGGCAATCTCTTCGGCGTCAGGGCAGCCGTCCAGGATCGCCGCGCGGATCAGGGACGCATCCTCGGAGCGCGGATTATCATCGGTGACGATGACATGATCGGCCTGGCTGGCCGCGATCGCGCCCATCTTGACCCGCTTGGTCGGATCGCGATCGCCGCCGCAGCCAAACACCAGAATGATACGGCCGCGTGTATGCGGGCGCGCCGAGCGCAGCAATTTGTCCAACCCGTCGGGCGTATGGGCATAATCGACCAGGACGGGCGCCGCCGCTTCGGTTTCGCCGACCTTTTCCAGCCGTCCGGGCACGCCGCCCAATTGGCCCAGCGTCCGGAGCACAATATTCAACGCGACGCCTTCGGTCAGGGCGATGGCTGCGGCGCCGAGTGCATTGAGAATCTGGAATTCGCCCACCAGCGGCACTTCGACCTGGTGCTCGACACCGCGCCAGGCGAAGACAACATCCTGGCTGGCCGGGCGCGGCGTGATCTCTCGAATTTGCAAATCGCTGCCGCGCCAGCCAATCGTGGTCAGCTTCAGACCCCGCGCCCTGGCCAACTCGGCCATGCGGTCACCCCATTGCGAATCGACATTGATCACCGCGTCAGCGCCATCGGGCAAACGTTCCGTGAAAAGCAAAGCTTTGGATGCGAAGTAATCGTCAAAATCGGGATGATAATCGAGATGATCCTGGGTCAGATTGGTGAAGGCCCCAATCGCCAGCCGCGCCCCGTCCATCCGCCTCTGCTTCAGCCCGTGGCTCGATGCCTCCATCGCCAGATGTGTGACCCCGTCGGCAGCGAGCGCGTCGAGGGTATGATGCAGGGCGACGGCGTCGGGCGTGGTATAGCCGGTGGTCTCCAGCGAGGCGCCGCGCGCGACACCGAGCGTGCCCAGGCTGGCGCCGTCAATCCCGGCTGCGGTCCAGATCTGGCGCAGGAATTCAACCGTCGAGCTTTTGCCATTCGTGCCCGTGATGGCGACGATATGGCCAGGCTGGCGCGGGTAGAAGCGCGCCGCCATCGACGCCAGCGCAGCGGCGGCATCGTCAACGATGATCACAGGAATATCCAGACCGGCAATCGCCTGATCTGACACAATCGCGACGGCGCCCCGGGCGACAGCCTGGGCTGCGAAAGCGCTGCCATGCAGCTTCACCCCCGGCAGGGCGGCAAACAGGAAGCCCGGCTCGACCGCGCGGCTGTCCAGCGTCAGGCCGGCGATCTCGACCCGGTCGGTGACAGGCGTTGTATGGGCGGGGTCGAGCAGCTCGGACAGGGTCAAGGGATGGGCTCCGGCATCAGGGCAGCACGAACCATTGCCGCGCGCTCACTGTGATCGGCATCGGAACGGGCGACACCCAGGATCGGCGCGATCCGCGACACGATTTCGCCAACCGCCGGCGCCGCAGTCCAGCCACCGGTTGAATATCCATGAGTGGACTCATTGCCATGCGGCTCGTCGAGCAGGATCAGGATGGCGTATTGCGGGTCGTCATAGGGGAAAACCGCGGAGAAGGAGGAGATCAGACGATTGCGGTCATAGCCGCCGCGCGAGGGCTTTTCTGCCGTGCCGGTCTTGCCGGCGACGAGATAGCCGGGCGCCTCGGCGCGGCCGCCGGTGCCGTCAGTAACATTTTCGCGCATCAACGCCATCACATCCCGGGCCGCACTCGCGGCCAACACCCGCTCGCCGACAATCGTCTCGTCGGCGGCGACCGGCTGCAAGGTCGGTGCAACATAAATTCCGTCATTGGCGATGGCGGCAAAGGCGGCGATGGTCGCGATCGGGCTGACGGCGAGGCCGTGACCATAGGAAATCGTTGCCGTTTCGGTCGGGCCCCAATTGCGCGGCAGCAGCGGATCGGCGCTCTCGGCCAATTCGATCGGTGCGCGCTCCAGCAGACGCATCCGTCCGAGAAACTCTCTCTGCCCCTCGGCGCCGACTTCCAGCGCGATGCGCGAAGAGCCGATATTGGAGGAGTGGATGAAGATTTCCGACAATGTCAGCCAGCGATTTTCGCCGTGAAAATCATGGATAGTGTGCCCCCCGATCCGCAGGGGTTGGCGCGCGTCGAAACCGGTTTCCAGCGTCGCGGTTCCGGCCTCCAGGGCCATCGCGACGGTGAAGGCCTTGAAAGTCGAGCCCATTTCATAAACGGACTGGGCGCTGCGATTGAGGCGTTCATCATTGGAGGCATCATTGGGCCGGTTCGGGTCGAAATCCGGCAGTGAAACCATGCCGACGATCTCGCCGGTGCGGACATTCATCACAATGCCCGAGGCGGCCAGCGCATCAAATTCGGCCATTGTGGTGCGCAGGACTTCGTCGAGATGGAATTGCACACCCATATCGATCGACAGCGCCACCGGACGGCCATCGCTCGACGACAGCGCCGCATCGAAGGAGCGTTCAGCGCCGGCCAGCCCGTGCAGATCGCGATCAGTATAGCCAACGATATGAGCTGCCAGCCGGCCGCGCGGATAGACACGGCGGGGTTCGAGACGGAAATCCAGCCCCGGCAGGCCGAGCGAGAACACCGCCTGACGCTGGCGCGGCGTCAGATTGCGGCGCACCCAGACAAAGCGCCGGTGCGAGGACAGTTCACGAGTGACAGCTTCAACATCGAGATCGGGCAAGACGCCAGCCAGCGCTTCAGCGGTTTCGGCGGCATCCCAGACCAGGCTCGGATCGGCAAACAGGGAATGGGTCTGCAAGGTCGTCGCCAGCACCTGGCCGGTGCGGTCAAACAGATCGCCGCGCGTCATCTCGGCCATGACCGGCCGCGTCGCGACGGCATGCGCCGGACTGGTAACGGCCAGTTCGATCGCCCGCAGGCCGAGCACGCCGAAACACAGCGCCAGGCTCAACCCGACAATTTTCAACCGGCCGCGGGCCGCGTCCAGCGCTCTGATTTCCGTGCTTTCAATCCGCAGCAGGCGTGACATGTCGGCCGGCGCGGCCTCGGCCATGGGTGGCGGACCGACGCTGCGGGACTCGGCTGAAACTTGACGGCGAAACGGCCACCAGCGCATCAGTTTTGCCCCCCTACCTCACGTGGCTCAGCGAGCGCCAGCGCCTGGTCGGTCTGGTTGACCAGCAAGCCGTCGCGGCGCGGCACTTCAATTTCGCTGCCGGTTTCAGCGAGCAAGGGCAAATCGCTCAGGGCGACCTCGCGGCTCGGGTCGAGCGGTTCGAAACCGAGATAGCGGCGGGCCAGGGCGCGCAGGCGCTCGGGATCTTCCAGATGCGCAATCTCGACATTGAGGACATTGATCTGGCGCCGCTCCTCGACCAGTTGCGACTGGATATCCTCAAGCCGCTCCTGGGAATTCTTGGCCTCGGTCTTGGCGACATAGAGCGCGCCAGCCAGGGCAACTGCAACGACGAGGGCGATCGCATTGAACGTACGGATCATAACACGGCCTCCAGACGCGCAAGCGACACAACATTTCTTCCAGGCGCCGCCGCATCAGCCCAGGCTGGCGCTTCGGTACGAATAGCGACACGCAATTTGGCGGAACGTGACCGCGGATTGACGGCGATCTCGGCCTCACTGGCGGCGGTCGCCTTGCGATGCAGCAGGGAAAAACTGGGACTGATGACAGGACCGGTTTCCACTGCAGGCGCATGGCGCGAGCCACCTCCTCCTGCCTGCCCGGACCGGGCCCGCAAGAAGTCCTTCACCATGCGGTCTTCCAGTGAATGGAAGGTAACCACGACGAGGCGTCCGAGCGGTGCGAGAATTTCCTCTGCGGCCTCGAGCGCCCGGGCCAATTCGCCCAACTCGTCATTCACATAAATCCGCAGCGCCTGGAACACTTTGGTGGCGGGATGAATCTTGGAATGTTTTCCGCCCGTTGCGCGAGTGACAATGGCGGCGAGCCGATCCGTGGTCTCGATTGGTGCCTCGGTGCGAGCCTCGACAATCTGCTTGGCGATCCGGCGCGAGCGGCGCTCATCGCCGTAAACATAAAATATGTCTGCCAGCTCTTCCTCGCTCAGCAGATTGACCGCATCGGCAGCGCTGGCCCCCGTCCGGGCCATACGCATGTCGAGTGGACCGGCGCGCATGAAGGAGAAACCGCGCTCGGCCTGGTCGATCTGCATCGAGGAAACGCCGATATCGAGCACAATGCCCTGCACGCTGTCGCCGCCATTGGCGCGGATAACCTCGGCCATTTTCGAAAACGGCGCCTGTACAAACACGAAACGCCCGCCCGAGGCCTTGCCCAGCTGTTCGGCCGCGGGAATGACGCTGGGATCGCGGTCAATCCCGATCAGGCGGCAATCGGCGGCCGACAATATGGCGCGCGAATAACCGCCAGCGCCGAATGTGCCATCGATATACAGCCCGCCAGCCTGCGGATCGAGCGCGCGCACGACTTCATCGAGCATCACCGGGAGATGGCTCATGACGCTCCCCCATTGCGCGGAACCAGACGCAGGGAGCGCTTGTTCTCGCGGGCAAAGGCGCGCGCCGAGGCCTGGTGTTCGGCATAGGCATCCGGTGACCACAGCTCGAAGCGCGAACCGAGGCCGACAAAGGTCGCCTTCCCGTCGAGCCCGGCATGATCGATCAATTCCTTCGGCAGGGTGACCCGGCCGGTCGCATCAAAGGCGAGCGGCTTGGCGGCTCCGAAAATGGCGCGCTCAAACGCGATGCGCGCATCATCATACGGGTCCATATCCTCGATCAGACGCTGATAGCTGTCGAGCAGGGCCTGGCCGCCACCTTCCAGATAGGGGCCGTCAAAAGAGGGCCAGACAATAATGCCGTCGAACACACCACCGCGCACCACGGAACGAAAATCGGCTGGCACCGAAACCCGTCCCTTGGCGTCAACGCCATTAATGGTGGTCGATAAAAACACGCTCGATTTGCTCCCCGGCCATACTGATCCATCCCCGTATGGTTAACCATGGGATAACATGGGATCAGATGGGAAACAACGCCGAAAGTAGCGAATTCTATGGATTGGAGCGCCTTTTGAAGTAATCAAATATGGCTAAATTGAGAACATCAAGGGAACATTAAGTTAATATCCACAGGGTCGCGGATGCAGATGCCGGGGAAACAGCGATCAGGTGGCCTGTAAGCCGGGTTCTGTGTCGCTTGTTCCAAAATGGAATAAGCGCGACGACCATTCATCTGCGACATGCCTTGCGACATGCCTGGTGCGACCTACCCGGATGGCATGCGGAGACGCATGTGTGGCCGAGGCCACGGCCCATCCCTATTCGGTCTTGCTCCAGGTGGGGCTTGCCTAGCCCCCTTCCTTGCGGTCGGGGCGGTGCGCTCTTACCGCACCGTTTCACCCTTACCGGACGCGCACGCCCGGCGGTCTTTCTCTGCTGCGCTTTCCCTGGGGTCACCCCCGCCGGGAATTACCCGGCACCTTGTCTCCGTGGAGCCCGGACTTTCCTCGGTGCCGCCTTTTCAAGCCTGACACCGCGGCCGCCCAGCCACCTGATCGGGAGGATATGTGGTTGAAGTGGGAGGGCCGGTCAAGCGGCGGGGGATGCGGGGAAGCTTTTCCCGGCGGTCTCCAATTAGCCCACGTCATCCTGACGAAAGTCAGGACCTCGAGCCAACAAGTGCGGAGCCCGGTCTATCGAGGTCCTGACTTTCGTCAGGATGACGTGGTTTGGCTTTTTTTTGGGGGAATGCCTCCCCCCAGCTCCCAGCGTGGCATCAACCACCAGGGCGGCGGCGCGGTGGGTCTCCGGGCTGCCAGCGCCGGCGAGGGGCGCGAACAATTCCGTGCTGAAGCACGCCGCTGGCGTCAGGGTCGAGGCCGCGGCCCAGTGCGCCGGCCGCATCAAACAGCTCCGCCAGCCCGACCTGGGTCAGCGCCGAGCATTCGCGGAAGGCCGCCAGGCCCTGCGCATCGGCAAGCGCCTGTCCTGTTTCCGGAGCGATGACCCGCCCCGCCCTGGTGCTGGCGGCATCGCGCAGATCGGTCTTGTAGCCGGCCAGCAGGATCGGGGTCGCCGGCGAATGAATGCGCAATTCCGGCACCCATTTGGTCGCGACATTGTCAAAGCTGGAGGGCGAGATCACCGAGTAAGCGAGGATGAATACGTCTGTGCCCGGATAGCTGAGCGGGCGGATGCGGTCATAATCCTCCTCGCCGCCCGTATCCCACAAGCCGAGATGCACCACAGTGTCGCCGCGCAGAACGCGCGCAGAATAATTGTCAAAGCCGGCCGGGGCCGATCCGTGGGGGAAGGCATTGGTGGTGTAGGAGATCAGCGAACAGGTCTTGCCGACCGCGCCATCGCCGACAATGACGCATTTGACATGCGCCTCGTCAGCGCGTGCTCCGGCGCCAACCGCGCTTGCCGCCAGCCCCGTCGCCAGCGCCCCGCCAATCACGTCCCGCCGCCGCATCGCCGCCTCCTGCCCTGCCTGCTTCGCTCACATTCTAGCACGAAACGGGAGAAACCGGGGCCAAAACGCGTCGCCGCCCTTGTTACGCCCGCACCACCAGCGCACAGCCCGCTTCGGCCAGCCGGTCCCAGGGGAATTTCTCGCCGGGGTCCTGTTTGCGGCCCGGCGCGATATCGGAATGGCCGATCACGCCCTCGCGGCCGATGCCGTGGCGCCCCATCACGTCGCGCACGAGTTCGATCACCGCCGCGATCTGGATGACGGGAAACTCCGGTAGGCCGTAATCATGGCCGCCATTGACGATCTCGATGCCGATCGAGTTGGAATTGATGTCGGTCTCGCCATGCCAGATGCTGACCCCGGCGTGCCAGGCGCGTTTGTCCTCATCGACCAGTTGGAAGATGCGGCCATCTTCCTCGACCATGTAATGCGCACTGACCTGGGCCGCCGGATCGCGCATCCGCGCCAGTGCAGAGGGGCCGTCTGCCATGCCGGTATAGTGGAGCACGATCAAGGCGATCGGCAATTTGCGCTGATTGTAATTGGGCGATGGTGCGGCGATCACACTTTGCATCACAAGGTCTTCTCCCGCGCCAGCCCGGCTTCCGGCAGGGCCCGATTGGGCCGCAGGGCGATAATGCCGACACCGATCAGCGCCATGCCGCCGCCAACGAACAAGCGCCAGCCGGCCTCATCGCCGGTGATGAGGATGCCGGAAATGACGCCGATCAGCGGCGCCAGCAGGGTGATGGGCGCAATCATGGTCGCATCATAGCGCTGCAGCATTTTGTAGAACACACCATGGCCGAACACATTGACCAGCAGAACGGTGAAAATAACCGTCAGCATGAAAGGCCAACCGCCGGCCATCACCGAACTGATCTGGTCGCGCTCGAAGATCAGCGACAGGGCCAGCAGGGGCGGCCAGGAAATCAATCCGATCCAGGCCTGGAGCCGCATCGAATCCAGCGGCATGCGCTTGACGAGGATCATCCCCAGCGCGCCGGTGAAAGCGGCACCGATCCCGAGCAGGAGGCCAAAGGAAAGCCCGCCAATCCCGGGCCGGGCGACAACGAGAATAATCCCGGCGAAGGCGATGATAATGCCGGTAATGCGCGGCAGTCCGAGCCTCTCCTTGAGCATCACGACCGAGAGCAGGGTCGCAAACGGCACCCCCATTTGCAGCGTGATCGCCATGCCCGACGGCGTCGCCCATTGCAGGCCGAGAAAGAGCAAGGCGTATTGCAGCGCCCCCATCGAAAGCGCGATCCCGATCATCGCCTTCATGTCCTGCGGCCGTGGCCGCAGCCAGGGCGAGAGAATGGCGAACAGGAGCGCAAAGCGCAGAAAGGCGAAGAAGAGCGGCGGCGAGCCCTCGAATCCGGGCACCCAACCCGGAGAGCCCGTGATCGAGAATTTCGCGACAACAAAATTGACGCCCCAGACGGCACAAACGGCGATCAGGGCGAGGAGATCACGTAAACGCATATCGCTTCATGGACCGGCCCGGCCAGCCATACAAGCGGGCCGGCGTATGGGCCGTATGCACGATTAATGTCAGTGCGTTACGAGATGGGCGTCGAGAAAGGCGAGAAAATTGTCCCAGTCCTCGCCATGCACGCCGTGCAGGCCGGGCCGCATCGCCACGACGATATCGGCGGCCGGGTCGAAATCATCCAAACCGAGTTGGGACAGACCTTGTGAGCCATAGAGCCGGTAAACCGGATTTGCCCCTTCAGCGGCCCGGAAGCTTGACTGGGGGTCGGACCATTGATCCCGCCACCCACCACCGATCAGGACCGGGCGCGGCGCGATCAGGGCGATCAACTCATGCATGTCGACCGGCAATTCTGTTCGCCGGTCGGCATAGCCGGCAAAGGCGGGCGCAAACCAGTGTGGATAATCCGTCGTGATTACCTCGATCGATTCACCCACACCCGTATGCGCCAGCGCGGTCCCGGCCGTCCCGGCCTGGTGAGCGATGACCAGATCGATCCGCGGGTCGAATGCCGCCGCCAGGACCGCAGCCTTGGCATTGCGCGAATGCCCCCAGACCGCAGAGCGCTCAGGGTCGAAACGTGGGTCGGCATCGAGCACATCCACGACCCGCGAATAAACCCAGGCCCAAGCGGCAATCGCCCCGCTCGGCTCGCCCGGGACCAGGGAGGCCAGTCGCTCGGCCGCGAGCTGCGGGCTGTCGGGCACGATATCGCCCGCGTAGATCAATGCGATCGCATAGCCGCGGGCGAGAATTTGCTCGATGGGCGGTTCGGTAATGTGTTCGCCGAAAATAACCGGCACGACATGATTGCCAATCCAGCCACCACAGTCGGGCAGTTCGCTCGCCACGGGGCCGGCGACATCCTCGCGTCCACCCAGAGCGGCGCGATTGCCGCAGAAGGTCTGCATGATGATCACCGGCAGCGGACCGGCTGCCGCGACTGGCGTGATGAGCAGGAGATGGGTCTCCAGCCCGGCCAGCGACAAGGTGTACTCCTCGATCACGCCCTGCCCGTCGAACGCGGTCGCATCGATGAGTTCATGGCCGCGAATGTCTGCGGGTGTGGATGCCGGCATGGCGCCAAATACCGAGTCGATAAAGGCTTGTTCCAACCCGGCACGACCGGCCTCCCATTCGGTCAGGCTCGCAGCCGTAATCACCGGACTGGCAGCTTCTGCCGTGAGGTTGGCGGGAATGCGAGGCAATTGCCGGCTGACGCAGCCCACCGCCATCAGTGACAGGGCCGCCATTACCAGCAGAGAAACCAGGGTGCGCATCGGGATGACCTTGATAGATGATCCGCCAACCCGAGATCAACGGATCAGGCCGTCCCGATCACCGGGAAAGTGACAATGCTGCTGCAAAGAGAAAAACTCAGGAACCGAGCCCGTCGACCGTCCAGCCATCGGGGCCACGGCTGGCAACGAGAATCTCCGGCCCCTTGCGTTCACGCCGGCCACGAACCTTGGACCACAGCCAGTAGACGCCGAACATGACGAGGCCTGCGCCGGCAATGATCAGGAAGACAGCCGTCAACATGACCGCGAAGAAGACCATCGCACCGATGAAGGCGAGAGCAATGATGGCCGCCAGAACATCGCGCAAGATGCGGCTGGCGCCGGTCGCGAAGAACGCGGATTGGGTGTGAGGTGTTTCAGTCATAATCCTCGATCCATATCTGCCCCTCAGCCCAATGTTGGCATTTCAATCGCCAAGGTCAATTGCTGGCACGGACATTAAGCCCACGCTCTTCAAGAATCTTGCCATAAGCCGAGTTGATTGCTGCCATTTTTTCATTTGCGAAACGCTGGGTTTCGAGCGGCGCACCGCGTGCCATCATGCGATCCGGGTGGTTTTGCGAGGCGATTCGACGATAGGCGCGCTTGAGATCAATGTCGGAAATGTCCGGCTCGATGCCCAGAATGATATAGGGATCATCGTCAGACGCGCCCAGGTGCGCCGTACTGATACGGCGAAACTCGAGCGGCGAGAAACCGAATATCTCGGCCACCTGGCTGAGATATTCCAGTTCGTCGCTGGTAACGGCGCCGTCGGCCTTGGCGACATGGAACAAGCCGTCGAGCACATCTTCCAGGATCGCCGGATTGGCCCGGAAGCGCCGCGCCAGACGCCGGGCATAGCCCTCGAAACCAAGCGTCGTCTGCATCGCCAGCTCAAAGGCGCGGTCGAGGGCAGCGCGCCCCTCGGGCGGCGGCCGGAAGACCTCATAAAATGCCTTGACCTCACTGCGGGTCACAACGCCATCGGCCTTGGCCATCTTGGCCCCCAGCCCGATCAGTGCCATGGCAAATTCGGCATCGCCGACCCGGCGTTCAGGCGGACAATCGACCAGGCCATCGCCGCCATCACAGTCGAGAAAACTGTCCCGCCCCTGCAGACGAGCCGCCAATTTGTGCCAGAAACCCATGCGTGAATTGTCCTTTACCGGCCCATATAGGGGAGCTGCCCCGTCTACGCGATATGACGGCCAGTGGATTGGTGATGTTTTGTCAGCTTTATCCATTTCTGGCCGTGCAGACCATGATAAACCTCGCCAGGAACGGTATTTCGAGGCGACAAGCCGGCAGGAGTTTTCATGTCAGACTGGGAATTCTGGATCGACCGCGGCGGCACCTTCACGGATGTGATCGGCCGCGCCCCCGATGGCCGCCTGCACCCGCTCAAACTCCTCTCCGAGAGCCCCGATTATCGTGACGCCGCCAGCGAAGGCGTGCGCCGTCTTGCCGCCGGTGCTGCGGTCGGATCGGTCAAGATGGGCACGACGGTTGCGACCAATGCCCTGCTCGAACGCAAGGGCGCGAAAACGCTCTTCCTGGTGACACGCGGCTTTGCCGATCTGTTGATCATTGGCGACCAGACGCGGCCGGATATTTTCGCCCTCGATATCCAGCGCCCGGCACCGCTGCACGCCCGCGTGATCGAAATCGATGAACGCGTTGATGCCGCCGGAAAAGTCCTGATCCCGCTCGATGACGCCCCGGTCCGCGAGGCGCTGGCCGCCGCGAAGCGCGATGGTTTCACCTCGGTCGCGATCACGTTGATGCATGCCTATGGCAATGACGCTCACGAGGTAAGGCTCGAAACGCTGGCGCGCGAAGCCGGCTTTGCCACCGTGATCCGCTCGAGCATTGCCAGCCCGCTGGTCAAGATCGTGCCGCGCGCTTCGACCACGGTGCTCGATGCCTATCTGACGCCTGTGCTGCGCGATTATGTCGACCGCGTCGATGCCGGGCTGGACGGCACCCCGCTCTATTTCATGCAGTCCTCGGGTGGGCTGGCCCCTGCGGCCGGTTTCCATGCTCGCGACGCCGTATTGTCGGGTCCCGCGGGCGGCGTTGTCGGCATGGCCAAGACGGCGCTGGCTGCCGGGCATCCCAAGGTGATCGGTTTCGACATGGGCGGCACCTCGACCGATGTCTCGCGCTTTGACGGCGAAACCTTCGAACGCGTCCAGGAAACCCTCGTCGCCGGCCATCGTCTGCGTGCGCCAATGATGGCCGTCCACACCGTCGCCGCCGGTGGCGGCTCCCTGCTCACCTTTGACGGCGAACGCGCCCGGGTCGGGCCGGAAAGCGCCGGCGCCATGCCGGGCCCGGCCGGTTATGGCCGCGGCGGACCGGCTGCCGTGACCGATGCCAATATCGTGCTCGGCCGGGTGCAGCCGGACTGGTTCCCGCATGTGTTCGGCATGGACGGCGCCTCGCCGCTTGATGTCGCCGCCAGCCGCGCCGCGCTGCAGACACTGGCCGACGCCATGGGGCTCGACAGCCCGGAAGCCGCCGCCGAGGGCTTCCTCGCTGTCGCCGTCGAGAGCATGGCCCAGGCGATCAAGCAGATCTCGATCGGCCAGGGCGTCAACCCGTCCGCCTATGCATTGGCCGCCTTTGGCGGCGCCGGGGCACAACATGCCTGCAAGGTCGCCGATGCGCTCGGCATGACCAGCGTTTTGATCCACCCCTATGCCGGATTGCTGTCGGCACTGGGCATCGGACTGGCCGAGATCCGGCAGACCAAGCTGGCCGCCGTCGAGCAGGACTTCGAAACCGGGATCGAGACCGCCCACGCCCTCGCCGCCGATCTCGCCGCAGACGTCACCGCCCGCCTGACGGCCGAGGGCTTCGCCGCCGACCAGATCCGCACCCGCATTGAATGGCGTTTACGGGTCCAGGGCTCCGATACCAGCCTTCCGGTGGCGGTCGACACCCCGGATGCCATGCGGACCAGTTTTGCCGCCGCCCATAAACGCCTGTTCGGCTTTGCGCCGGATGCGGCACTGGTGATTGAATCGGTGATGGTCGAGGCCGAGGCTGATCCGCCGGGCGCACGCGGCTGGTCGATTACGATGAGTGAAGCGAGCCAGGCGCCGCAGGTCGCTGCGACGGTCAATGTGTTCGATCGCGCTGAATGGCGCCCGACCCCGCTCTACCGGCTCGACCAGTTTGGCGCCGGAGCGCACGCGGCGGGGCCAGCCCTGGTGATGGATCCCAATTCGACCATCGTGATCGATGCCGGCTGGTCGGCGACGCGGCTGCCCGAAGGCACGCTGAAACTGACCCGCACCGAAGCTTTGACGGCAGAGACCGCCGACACCGCCCTCGACCCGATCCGACTGGAACTCTTCAACAAGCGCTTCATGAGCGTCGCCGAACAAATGGGGCTGGCGCTCGAACGCACCGCCCATTCGGTCAATATCAAGGAGCGGCTCGATTTCTCCTGCGCCGTGTTCGACGCGGATGGCGGGCTGGTCGCCAATGCGCCGCACATGCCGGTTCACTTGGGTTCGATGTCGGCCAGCGTGCGCGCCGCGGCCGACGCCCACCCCGATCTCAAGGCCGGCGATGCCGTCGCGGTCAACGCCCCCTATGATGGCGGCACGCATCTGCCCGACATCACGCTGGTTACGCCGGTGCATGACGAGAGCACGGGCGAGCGGATTTTCTATGTCGCCTCGCGCGGTCATCATGCCGATGTCGGCGGCATCGCGCCGGGCTCGATGCCGCCCTTCTCGACCTCGATCGAGCAGGAAGGTGTTCAGTTCCGCAATATCAAGATCATGACCGGCGGCCAATTCCTCGAAGCCGAGACCCGCGCCGTGCTCGCTTCCAAGCCGTGGCCGGCGCGCAATCCGGACCAGAATATCGCCGACCTCAAGGCCCAACTCGCCGCCTGCGCCAAGGGCGCTGACGAGCTGCGCCGGCTGGTCGATGATAACGGGCTCGACGTCGTGAAGGCCTATATGGGCCATGTCCAGGACAATGCCGAACGCGCCGTGCGCCGGGTGATCGATGCGCTGTCCGATGGCGAGCACAGCGTGAAACTCGATGACGGCGCCGAAATCCGGGTCGCGATCCGGGTCAACCGGGCAGAACGCTCCGCCGTGGTCGATTTCACCGGCACATCGCCCCAGCGCCCGAGCAATTTCAACGCCCCCTCCTCGGTGGCGCGGGCGGCCGTGCTCTATGTCTTCCGCTGCCTGGTCGGCGATTCCATCCCGCTCAATGAGGGCTGTCTGAAACCGCTCGATCTGATCATCCCGGAAGGCTGCCTGCTCAATCCGAAATCGCCCGCGGCCGTCGTCGCCGGCAATGTCGAGACCAGCCAGCTGATCGTCGATGCCCTGTTCGGCGCCACCGGCCGGCTGGCCGCAAGCCAGGGCTCGATGAACAACCTCACCTTCGGCAATGACCGCCACCAGTATTACGAGACGATCTGCGGCGGCGCCGGCGCCGGTATCGACAATGAAGGCCACGGCTTTGCCGGCCTCTGCGCCGTGCACACCCACATGACCAATTCACGCATGACCGACCCGGAAGTGCTCGAACGGCGCTTCCCGGTGCGGCTGGAACATCACAGGATCCGTCCGGATTCCGGCGGTGCGGGGCAATTCCCCGGCGGCGATGGCAGTGACCGCAAACTCACCTTCCTGGAAGCGATGGAGGTCGCACTGCTCTCCTCACGCCGCAAGGAAGCGCCCTTTGGGCTTGATGGCGGCGGCGATGCCGCGCGCGGCGAGCAGAGCGTCACCCGCGCCAATGGCGAGATGGAGGCCCTGCCCGGCCTGTTCCGGATCGATGTCGAGCCGGGGGATAGTGTTGAGGTCAGGACGCCGGGCGGTGGGGGGTATGGGAAAGCCTAGCAATATAACGGGGGGCACACACGATTAAGCCAACCCCGATCCGATAAACTCATTTCTTCTACCGGGCTACGGCCCTCGCGGGGACGGAGCGATCCCTGAAATCCTTGCCAAGCAGGGCGCCAGACTGGACTTGTCTCGTCAAGGGTCATGACCGCGCAGCGGCGCTTCGCGCCCTTGAC